>BS_KBA_SWE02_21mDRAFT_10000483_pt1 | contig 14949 bp, 11 predicted proteins | sample BalSeasSWE02_21m_FD_9196 | JGI IMG/M metagenome (IMG submission 9196)
ATTAACCAGCATCTGTCTTGCAAAAATACTTTCACGTCCTTCGTTAGTGCGTTGAGTCCCTATATCTGCAGTGTAATCTTCAAGTCCGATTGCAAGTGCACAATTATTTTTTGATGCCGTTGCAATCTCATAAGCTTTAATTACTCCAAGTGCGTTTTCGATAATTGGCATAAAGTAAATATTGGTTACAACTTTATATTGTTTCTTTAGTTTATCAATCTCCTTTTCAAGTTGGTGAATCTGCTCTGCGGATTCACACTTAGGAACTAAAATTACATTTACATTATTTGGAACGATAAACTTTAAATCATCTAATCCTTTTGGAAGCTGATTAATACGAACCATTCTTTCAGCACCGTAAAAATCTACAGAGCGAAGAGCATTTCTAACTACTAATTGGGCTGCATCTTTCTCAGTTGGAGCAACGCTATCTTCTAAATCTAAAATTATTCCATCGGGCGAATGTAACCCAGCATTAACAAAAAACTTGGGTTCATTTCCAGGAAGATAAAGTCTGCTTCTTCTTAGCTTATCTTTTTTTGTTGAATTTAAATTCTTTTCGTGTAAGGGAAGTAGAAATTCTTTTTTCATTTCAGGGAATAATCTTTTAATAGCAAGTTCAAATCTTGCACCAAAAATAAATGGCAAAGCTCCATTATCTTCCAACAAAATCTTTGCATCCTTTAACCCAAAGAATTTAGACATATCAAGAATCATTTGTTTGATTGATTCTCCATACATTATTTCTACTTTGCTCTTTAGATCGATTTTAATTCCACCGGAATTTTTTAACTCGATTTCAAAATAGCAATCTGAGCGGACTGAATCGCCACGTTTGCCTGCTGAACTTTTTCTAATATCTTTTTTCATTATTTTCCTTTATTGAATTGTCATAGAGAACGAAGTGAAACAATCTTGTAAGCTGATAGATTGCTACGAAAAACTTTCACTCTGCTCAGGAGGACTCGCAATGACATTCTATTTATTAAATAATTAATTTCTTCATAAACTCTCTTGCAGTCATTAATTCTGCATTGAAAATAGCATCTTTAATTTCTTTTCGTCTGCCAGAGACTAGTAAAGAGGAAGATAAACCATCAAACTTATTATCAAGATCTTCCATTGTCATTGGTTCTCTTGGATCACCTTTTGGATATTCTAAATAATCAGAAAACTCTCTACCATCTTTTGTTCTAACTATAACTTTACTTGGCTGTTTAGCAGGAAACATTTTTTCAAATTCAACAGATGGCTCACCTTTTATTCGATCGATAACTTCCCAGATTCTTGGATCTTTTAGCTTTTCATCAGAAAAAGATTGAGTTGTAACTTTATGATCAACCAAAGCCGCAGCGATGCAATAGGGAAGTGAGTGATCTGCAGTTTCTCTCGATTCAGGGCGATATTTATGCGGATCAAAAAGAATATCATAAGCTTGAGCAAGCGTTGTTAAAGTAACAGTTTCAATCTGATCATAACTGATATTATTTTTTGTTATAACATTAAGCGTTGCGGAAAGATGAGTGTGTGTTAATGCTTCTGTTGGGAAAGCTTTCATTCCGCATTCAAGAATTTTATATGATTCGCCAAGTCCACTGATTAGTTTATCAATATTCCATTTCCATTCAGAAAACCCGTCTCTGCCTTTCATACTCTGTGCGTCAACTTTTTGCTCTTTAACATTATAACCAAGATAGCAATCCATAAAACCTTCTTTGCCTTCAAACACTGCTTCAGTTCCTGTGTAACCACGTTTAGCCATAAGTGCTGCAAACACTCCAGCCTGAGTTGCCATTGGATCAACGGTGTTTTTCATCATTGTAAGTTTACCTGCAGTTGGGCAACCGATTGTGTGGCTATGGCTTCCGCTTATTCCAATTGCGTTAACCATTTGATCAACCGTTAATCCTAAAATTTTACCTGCAACAATTGGAGAAACAAATTGTGTTAAGGTTGCGTGATGCCATTTACGCTCGCGAATTCCAGGAACAGCAAACTCACAAAGTCTTTGTTCAAACTCATAAGCAAGAACAATTGCAGTTATAACATCTTCCATTGATGCACCAACCAGCTCAGCAGTTGATAGTGCAGCGGGAATAATATCTGATGGATGTGATGGATCCTCTTTCCAATAAATATCATTAAAGTCCAGTGCACGAATCATAAGCGAATTAACAAGTGTTGCATTAACGGCTGGAATTTTATCTCCAAATCCGATTACAGTTGCTTCTTCTGTTCCACCCATATCGTGATATATGTTTCGGATTATTCTTACATCTTTAGTGTGATAACCACCAAAAGCGCAGCCGATGGAATCGTAAAGATATCTTTTTACTTCGTGGATAACTTCTTTTGGTAAATCTTTGTATTGAAGATTAACTGCATACTCTGAAATTGTTCTTGAGATTGATTTGTCCATATTATTCCTTTAATATTTTTTACTAGTGTCTTTGAGAATGAAACCATTTAGGTTGACTAAAGCAATCTGTCACATAAAAATAGATTGCTTAATTTGAGGACTCACTCGCAATGACAGTCCTATGTTAAATTTTTCTTTACCCAATCTTCCAAGCCACCAGTAACTATTAGTTCTTGTGCTGCTTCACCAACTGGATCAATTGAATAATCTTTGTTATTAAATGTAATTGATGAATTCTTAAAATCTATTTTGATATTCATTCCAGATTTTACTGTAAGCTTATCTTTTCCGTGTTTTGCTTTAAGATCATTAACTAGCTGTGGACATTCAATTAACAGATAACCATTGTTAAGGGCGTTGCGCTTATATGTTTCATTAAACGTTCCTGCAACAACTAATTGTATCCCTTTATACTTTAGTGCAGTAGCAGCTTGCTCACGGGACGAACCGGTTCCAAAGTTAAATCCCCCAATAAGTATATCTCCAGATTTTGTAATCTTAACAAATTCTGGATCATAATTTTCCATAACAACTTCTGCCTGCTGCTGTGGAGTCATATCATCATTGTATGTGTATTTGCCGGGATAAATTCCATCGGTATTCATATTATCCTGATGACAGAAAATTAATTCGCCTTCAACAACTGGTTTAAACCCATCTATAATCTTAATTGAAATTTTAGCTCCGATTTTTTTGTCATTAACCTTTATTGAACCCNTTAACTTCACGATGTTCTTTATTCTTCCATTCATAATCTATCTTGCCGGCAATAGCAGAGGCAGCAACTACAGCGGGAGAAGCAAGATATGCCAGTGCATTTGGTGAACCCATTCTTCCTTTAAAATTTCTGTTGGTTGCAGAGATTCCGACTTCACCATCTTCAAGTAAACCGGTTCCAAGACCAATGCAAGGTCCACAGCCAGGAGGAAGTGGAATTGCACCAGCTTCGATCAATGATTGCCAGTAACCATAGCGCTCAGCTTCTTTCTGTACTTCACTCGATGCAGCAGCAATATAAAATTTTACGTCTGGAGAAATTTTCTTACCTTTCACTATTGCGGCAGCTTCTGCAATATCATCAACACGACTGTTAACACAGGATACAAGATATGCTTTATTGATTAGAATATTTTTTTCTTTTAATTCTGAAACAGCAGCATAAGTTTTAACTGTGTTTGGGCCCGATACAAATGGTTCTATTGTAGAAAGATCAATACTCAATTCTTTTGCATAAAAAGCATCAGCATCTGCTTGTGGAATATTGTGTTCAAGTTCTTCAATTCTTTTATGATTTATTCTTGGGTGTTGACCATTACCATCAAGATCAGAAAAAACTCCTTCAAGTCCGCGATGTTCAATAAATTTTTCACGTTTTTTTAACCAAAGAATTGTTGCAAGATCGATAGGGAAGACCCCTGCAAGTGCGCCCCATTCGGTCGTCATATTTGCAATTGCTAATCTTTCATCAATTGTAAGGTATCTGATACCATCGCCAACAAATTCAATTGCGTGATTTAAAACTTCATCATGATTAAAGTATCCACATAAAGCAATTATAACATCTTTTCCGGTAACGCCTTGTCTTAAACTTCCTTTAAGTTCAACTTTAGCAATTTGCGGAACTTGCCACCAGGTTCTTCCGGTAGCCCAGATTGCAGCAGCATCTGTTCTTACAATTGGAGTTCCTAGACAGCCTAATCCACCGTACATATTTGAATGTGAATCCGAAGCAACAACCATTGTTCCGGGAAACGCATAGCCTTCTTCACACATAATTTGATGACCGATTCCCCGACCTGCAGGATAGAAATCTACACCCATTGATTTAGCAAACTCTTCAATCTTTTTATACTTCTCTAAATTCTTTTCAGTTTTATCCTGAACGTTATGATCAAGAGTGTTTACAACTTGTCTTGGATTAAAAAATTTTGTTGCACCGATTGATTTGAATTTTGGAATTACAGCACCCGTATTATCGTGCGTCATTACATAAGCAGGTTTGATTAAAAGGTAATCACCTGCGTGAACTTGATGCTTTGGGTCTAATCCAAAAGCAAATATTTGTGCGATTTTTTCGATTAGTGTTTGATTCATTATGTCTCCAAATCATTATTAACTAAAAACAATGACACGCTGATGACACAGATGTAACTGATCTGCGCTGATCAGTTACATCTGTGTCATCAGCGTTCTATTTTGTTAAGCCTTAAACGGATCAAACGAAACAAAATCTGCGTGATGGACTATTATTGCTTCAACATTTCGCTTTGCTAAATCACCTTCTTTAGCGTGATAAGCAATTATATGCTGCACTTCATAAGGCAATCCGAATCTGTCAGCAATTGAAACTCCGCTAAATGGATGGCGAAGTAAAGTACCAGCTTTACTTGTAACGAGTTTACCATCAACTTTATCGTATTCAATTAATTTACCAATGTCTATTAAAATTGCTCCAGCAATTAATAAATCCATATCAATTTTAATTTCTTCACCGAAGTTTTCTTTCATACGTTTTGCAATATCCACCGAAAGTTGTACACAGGTGCGCTTATGATTCATAAAAGTAATTTTGCAATCCTTTATTAGCAGTGAAAAGGGAATCTTTTCTAAATCTTCCGGTGAGAGGACTGAGTTCTCGATCGCATAAATCCAGCAGTTTAAAACTTTCTCTCTTAGATCGAGATTTTCAATCCAGTTTATTTCTGGCCAGATTTTTAAAACTTTTTCTTTCATTAATTATCTCCGATTTTTTTAAGCAAGTTCTTTGCCCAATTTCTTAGGATTAGTTAAAACACTGTAAGCTTTTATTCCAAGTAATACAGCTAAGGTAAATAATAAAATAGATATGATTGATAAAGTATAATTTGATGTTATAAAGTTTGTGTAGATTAACATTCCAAGCGCTGTCAGTGTAACTGCAAACATGAATATCATTGGGATTAAAACAAACATATAGCCTTTTTTTAGATTTGTAACCCAAACGGTTAAAGCTAATAATGCAAGTGCAGCAAGTAATTGATTTGCACTTCCGAACACCGGCCAGATTGACATTGTTTGTCCACTAAAAGTAAGTGCTGCACCAAATACAACAGTAATTGCAGTTGATGCATATCTATTAGTAACAAATATTGATTGTTTTTCTTTCCCCTTATTTTCGAAATATTCCTGAAACATAAATCTTGCTAAACGTGTTGCTGTATCAAGCGATGTAAGTGCGAAAGCAGAAACAGCAAGGGCGGTAAATGTTTGAGCCATCGGAACAGAAATATTTAGAACCGGAATTGCATTTATAAATCTTGCAACACCAAGTGAGAATGCTGGAACAGGTCCTTTAGTCGTAAGTATATCAATAAACTCTTTGTTAACCATTGATGCAACTGCTATGAGTGAAAGTACAGCAAGCATTCCTTCTATTAGCATTCCACCATAGCCAACAATTCTTCCATCAGTTTCTTTGTTAAGCTGCTTTGCAGTTGTTCCACTTCCAACAATGGAATGGAATCCGCTAATTGCGCCGCAGGCAACAGTAACAAACAAAGCAGGGAAGAGATATCCAACTTTATCCAAAGAAAAAGTACTGAATGCCGGGATGTTCATAGTTGGTGCAGCAAAGAAAACCCCAACTAATCCACCAATCATTAAGGCATAAAGAAAAAATGAGTTTAAATAATCTCGCGGTTGTAGTAAAATCCAAACTGGCACAGTGGAAGCAATAAAGATGTATCCGAATAAAATTAATTGCCACGTTGAAGCATCAAGATAGATTGGAAATAAGTTGCCAGCAGGAATTGATAAGAAAAGCAAAATCACACTGACTAATGTTGCTATCCATAGTGGAATATTTAATCTATAAATAGCAATTCCGAAAAAAAAGGCAAGAATCATAAATAAAATTGATGAAGTGCCAGCACTTGGAATATGTGTGAAGGTATCAGCAACAATAATTGTAAAGACAGCAATCACAAGAATCAAAGTTGCCCAGGCAAAAATCAGAAAAAGTTTTTTACCACTAACTCCAATATATGACTGAATGATAAATCCAATTGATTTGCTCTGATGACGAACCGATGCAATTATACTAGTATAATCGTGAACTCCACCGATAAATATTGAACCGAAGACCACCCATAGATAAACTGGCATCCAACCAAAACCTGCGGCTATAACAGGACCAACAATTGGGCCTGCCCCAGCAATAGATGCAAAGTGATGACCAAGTAAAACAGGAGCTTTTGCAGGACAGTAATCAANGCCATCAGACATAGTGTGTGCTGGGGTTTGTTTGTCGTTTTTTACATCAAGTCGCTTAGTAAGAAATCCGCCGTAAAACCTGTATGCGGCAACAAACATTATTAAAGCAATTATTATTAGTTCTATTCCGTTCATTGTTCTTTCTTAGTGAAACTGTGTGAACTTAGTGTCTAAGTGGTGGAAAAAATCTACCACTAAGATACTTAGAACACTAAGAAACACTTAGAGATTTTTAATAATTTCATCTGTCATTTGCTGTGTGGTACAAGCTCCATTTTTAAATACATCCGGACCACCTCGCAGCTTCATCATGTCATAAGTTTTTACTTTTCCTTCTTCAACAACTTTTGCGATTGCATTTCTAATCTTATCAGCTTTTGCTTTTTCATCGATATGATCAAGCATCATACAAGAACTTAACATCATTGCGATAGGATTAACAATTGATGGATTTAATTCCTGGTATTTGGGTGCGCTTCCGTGAGTTGGTTCAAACACTGCAACTTCTTCACCGATGTTTGCACTGCAAGCAAAACCAAGTCCGCCAACTAGGCCTGCAAAACCATCAGAAATAATATCACCGAACATATTCTCTGCAACTATAACTCCATACGTTTCTGGGTTTTTAGTAAGCCACATCATTTGGGCATCGATGTTAGTATCCCACAAAGCAATACCTGGATATTCTTTTGCAATTATTTTTGCTTCTTTAAACATCATACCGGAAGTTTCACGAAGTACATTTGGTTTTTCGCAAAGTGTAAGATTTGTGTATCCATATTTTTTTGCATACTCAAAACCTGCACGAATAATTCTTTGTGAAGCATTTCTTGTAACTATTCTTGTAGAGATTGCCATATCTTCACTTGGAACATCTTTAAAGAATTTCATTTTAGGATGAGTCTCGAGTGCATCACGAACCTGTTTAGGTGGGTTTGTCCATTCAACACCGCCATAAAGTCCCTCTGTATTCTGTCTGAAAACAACAGCATTAATTAATGGTTCATCAAATCCGCCTTGTCCGTTTCTAATAATAAAATTTAGTGGATTACCTTTAAAAGATTGGCAGGGTCTGATACAAACATCAAGATTAAACTTTTGACGCAATCCTACGATAGGTGAAAAGTAAACAAATCCTTTACCTTTTAAAGAAGTATCAAGTTCTTTATCCGCTGCATCTTTTGGTTTTGAAGTGATAGCTCCAAAAAGTCCAATTTTATGTTTTTCAAGAAGATCAATCGTTCGCTGTGGTAGTGCGTTGCCTTCACTGCACCAAAAATCCCAACCAATATCCCCATGAATATATTCGGCATTAAAACCGACTGCTTCTAAAACTCTTATTGCTTCTGGAAGTACTGTTTTACCAATGCCATCGCCTGGCATTGAAACTATTGTTCGCTTCATAAAAAATCCCTATAAAATTAGAAATTATTGACAGGTGAAACTTAATTATTTGGTGATGATGAAAGCAAGAAAAAACGGTGGAGAAAGCTTACTTTGAGAGGAAAATTTAATTTTAATTTGCAAAAGTATTAAATTGAATAAGCAAATGGCGATAATAAACTGTTGATATATGAAAATTAAATAAATGTCTGAAATAAACACTAATCAAAATTCAATTGTTCATCAACTTGAATCATTACTTGCTTCATCTTTTGATGTAATATTCCGAATCTCACCGACAGGTAAATTTAATTTTATCAGCCAGTCATCCTTCAATTTACTTGGTTATCATCCCGAAGAAATTCTTGGAAGATCGATTGCAGATTTTATCCTACCCGAAAAATTGAAAAATTACTTTAAAGAAATTTCTATCCTTTTTAGAGAAAATAGCGTAATCACTTTCAGAGTAGATTTACAGCATAAAAATGGAACTAAAATTCCAGTTGAAATTTCAGGAAAGGTTGTGGAAATAGATGGGAAAATAATGGGGCAGGGTACAATTCGGGATATAAGACAAAGAATTGAAACTCAGCAAAAACTTGTTAGCTCTGAAAACATTTTTAAAGCAATTTGGGAAAACTCAAAAGACGGAATGAGATTAACTGATCAGGACGGTATTATAGTTTTATGTAACAATGCATTCGCACAACTATTCGGAAAAAGTATTGATGATCTAATAAATAGACCAATTAGTGATTTGTACTTTGAATCAAAACAGGAAGTTGCGATTGCCGACTACCAGCAAAATTTTATCCGAGGTATGGTTAAAGATTATCTTGAATCAAGTGCTATCCTATGGAATAGTGAAATGTTATTTTTTGAAATATCAAATTCAATCATTGAATCTTCAGATGACAAAAGATTTTTATTAAGCATTTTTAGAGATATAAGTGAAAGAAAAGTTAGTGAAGAATTACTTGAAAAGAAGGGTAGACTTTTACAAGGAATTGCTAAAGCCACCAATGCCCTAATTATTGACTCAGCTTACATAGATGGATTTAACATCGCCCTTGAAATCTTGGGTGAAGCCGCTGGTGCTGATCGTGTTTATATTTACAAGCATATGGAGGATGATGAAACTGGTGAACTTTATTTTACACCACTTTTTGAATGGACTGGGGAAGGAATTCACTCACAATTAGAAGATAACTTGTTTGGAAAATTATCTTACTCACGATTTGCATCTTTAAAATTTTATGAAGCTTTTTCAAATGGGGAAACGTTGAAATTTATAATCAAAAATCTTCCCAAAGAATATCAGGAAATATTTATTGATAGTAATATTAGATCAATAATACTAGTTCCAATTCTAATTGAAGGCGCATATTGGGGCTTTATTGGCTTTGATGAATGCCATTCTGATCGGCTTTGGAGCAATGACGAAGAATCTATATTGAGTGCAATGGCTGCTACAATTGGTGAAGTTCTGAAGAAAAATAAATTCCGTGAAGAATTGATACGTAAAAATGCTGAATTGGATATAGCTGTTCGAGAAGCTGAGAAAGCCACTAAAGCAAGAAGTGAGTTTCTAGCACTTATGAGTCATGAAATCCGTACTCCAATGAATGGAGTGATTGGAATGACCGGACTTTTGCTTGACTCAATGCTTAGTGAATCGCAAAAAGATTATGTTAATACTATAAGGTTAAGTGGTGAACACCTACTTGTTATTATAAATGACATACTTGATATTTCAAAAATCGAATCTGAAAAACTCGAACTTGAAACGCAGCCATTTGACTTACGTGAATGTATTGAAGATTCTATGGATCTTATCTCTACAAAAGTTGCTGAACAGGATATTGAACTGTTTTATAATATTGATGAAAAAACTCCTTATGCTATTCGAGGTGATGTTACCAGACTAAGACAAATACTTACAAACTTGTTAAGCAATGCTGTTAAGTTTACTCATAAAGGAGAAGTTGAAATTACTGTAACTTCGGAGCACTTAGATTTTAAAGAATATCTTTTAAAATTTAATGTTAGAGATACGGGACTTGGAATTCCTAAAGATAAACTGGATAAACTGTTCAAACCTTTTAGCCAGGTTGATTCATCAACAACACGAAGTTTTGGTGGTACTGGTTTAGGATTAGTTATCAGTAAAAAAATTGTTGAACTAATGGGTGGAGAAATTGGCGTAACAAGCGTAGAAGGAGAAGGAAGTAACTTTTTCTTTACTATTAAAGCTGAATCAGTTACATCCGACAAAAAAGTTTATTTATTTGAGTCATCACCGCAACTGCTTGGCAAAAGAGTTTTAATTATTGATCAGAATAAATCAAATGGAATAATGTTAAATAATCTTACTAAAAGATGGAGAATGAGTTCTGATCTGATCACGGATCTTTCCAATCTAAAAAATAAACTTGAGCTTAACCATGACTTTAGTCTCTTTATAATAAACACATCTGGGTTTAATCATGATGTTTCCTCACTTTTTGATAAAATAAAAAGTTTAGTTCCTAAAAAAAATATCGGTTTCATCCTTATTAAAGCACAGGAAAAAGATTTAGGAATTACAGAATCTGATCGCAATCCTTTTATAAGAATGATAAATAAGCCTGTAAGAAGAAAACAGCTTCATCAAACCATCCTAAGTTTTATTGAAGCTGGATTAAGTACCACGCAAATATTTAAAGTGGAAAAAGAAGTTCAGAAATCTACTACTGGTGATAAGTTAAAAGTTTTATTAGTCGAGGATAATAATGTTAACCAAATGGTTGCCTTGCGCATGCTGCAACGGTTAGGTTTCGCTGCCGATATAGCATCTAATGGAAAGGAAGCAGTAGATGCAGTTGAATCTATAGGTTATGATTTGGTTTTTATGGATATATCAATGCCAGAAATGGATGGACTTACCGCTTGTTCAATTATAAAATCTGATGCTTCAATTAAAAAAATACCTATAATTATAGCTATGACCGCGAATGCAATGTCAGGTGATAAAGAAAATTATATAAAAGCCGGAATGGATGACTATATAAGCAAACCTGTTAATTTAGATGAACTAAGAAGAATTATATCTAAATGGACTGAAAGAATTATTAAGGAAAAACATACAGAAACGCGTAAGGCAATTGAATCTGAAATTAAATTGAGGTTTATTGAAGAAAAGAAAATCTCATTTTTACAGGATTTAAAAACGGACGCAGACCTAAAGTTCTTCAAAGAAATGTTGGATATTTATACCAGAGAAATTCCCAAAAACATTGAGCTAATTCGAAATGCTATTTTCCAGAACAATACGGATCATCTAAGATTTTATGTTCATAAATTAAAAGGTTCATCTCTTACACTTGGATTAGAATGTATACTTGATGATCTTAAAATTCTTGAAGATATGGCTCTTGAGAATAACATAAGCGAAGAATCATTACGAATATTTAAAAAAGTTTCTGAACAGTTTGAAGTGATATTGGAAGAAATAGTTCTTCTAAAAAACAAATATTCAGACATCAAATTTTCTTAATCTAAAATCCAAATCTAATGTCCCCGGCAAATAAGAAAAGAGCACCTTTAAATCGTACAATCAATATCAGTGATGCTGAGATTACATCTTTTGCAAGCAAATTAGTAAAACTAAATTGCAAAACAGAAGTATCAGATATCAGCGGTAAGATTATCAATCAGAATTTATTTGAAGTGATGGAATTTCTACCTGTTAACTTTGTTGATTTACTGTTTCTTGATCCGCCATATAATCTTAACAAAAATTTTTCATCTGTAAATTTTAAAGAGATGAAGAATGATGATTATGAAAACTGGTTAGATAAATGGATTTCTAAATTAGTTAGAACTTTAAAATCAAATGCTTCAATCTATTTCTGCTGTGATTGGAAAACTTCGATATCCGCATACAACATCTTGAAAAAATATTTTATCATAAGAAACAGAATCACCTGGGAACGAGAAAAGGGAAGAGGCTCAAAAGACAATTGGAAAAATTCTTACGAAGATATATGGTACTGCAGTTTATCAGAGCAGTTTACTTTTAATGTTGATGCAGTAAAACTTAAACGAATGGTAAGAGCACCTTATAAAACTGAAGAAGGCACGCCTAAGGATTGGAAATCTGAAAATGGAAAGAATTTCAGAATAACTCATCCATCAAATTTATGGACTGACATTTCAATTCCATTCTGGTCTATGTCGGAAAACACGGATCATCCTACGCAAAAACCTGAAAAGCTGCTTGCCAAACTTATTCTTGCAAGTACAAATGAAAATGATTTAGTGTTTGATCCTTTTCTCGGCTCCGGGACAACTGCCGTATCAGCAAAAAAACTTAACCGTAAGTATTGCGGAGTAGAAGTTGATGAGATATTTGCTTCACTTGCTCTAAAAAGACTTGATATTGCTGATAAAGAAAAATCAATTCAAGGTTATGAAGATGGAGTATTTTGGGAAAGAAATAGTTTGAAGGGACAGAAGAAGAAAAGTAATTAGAGAATCAATAGTTTCTTGTTTAAGAAGATTTAAATCTACATTTTAACTACCCAAGATTTAGAGTTTAGGGCACCGGTTAACAGGTTAATACCCAACCCCGTCAGGTCCGGAAGGAAGCAGCGGTCAGTATATAATTTGTGTAACTGTGTGCCCCTTTTTTACGTCTCGTCATTCCGTTCGTCGTGGCAAATTGTTTCGGAATCTTTAAAATAATAGAAGAAGCTGAAACGAGTTCAGCTTGACTATTTTCAAAGATTTATTAGAGATGAATTATCGGAGGAACAAAGTAAATCAATCTTCCTCTGCCGAACTTAATGCTATTATCAAATTCAATTTTGGCGAGTGAAGCTGGAGGAAAAGCAAGATTAAATCTTCCGGTTCCGCAAAAATTATTTATATGATATGATAAATCCGGTTGATGACCAACTACAACAACATTTTTAAATTCGAGTGAATTTAAAATATCTATCAGGTCTGCTGTTCTGCTGCCGGTTCCAAGATTGTTATCTCTTAGCACATTTGGAATATTTTGAAGATTGGAGGCTATTATTTCTGCCGTTTGTATTGCGCGCATCAGCGGGGAAGTTAAAACAACATCTACATTGCCAATATAGTTTTTCCAAGCCTCAGAAGATTTATTAATTACGAACTTACCTTCTTCCGTAAGTTCACGATCAAAATCTTTTTTATCGATAGAAATATTTTCGGCGATGCTATGTCTAATTAAATATAAATTCATTTTTCAATATCGTAGTTAATAGCAATCACAGTTATCATTTGATGGAAGTCCATCAAATCTTTGGTTAATTGTTTGCCGGCTTTTGAGTTCATCAATTCATTCATTTTATCTTTAGACTCAAATTCAACTTCACAGAAATAAGAAAACTTTTGATCAAGCAATAAATTGCTTTCTACTTTTGCGAGAATGATTTTCTTACCGGATAGCTCAGAAAGATGAGCTAATATCATATCTTTAAAGTGGGGAAGAGATTTATCTTTTTCGGATTTATGAAGAAAAAATAATTGTTTGTACATCAGCAGTTTATCAAAAATGATTTTATAATCTCTTGGTAATGAGTTTTATTCAATTCATACGTTGATTTAGGAGTTTCTAGTATCATCAGAATCTTTTTTGTCGGACAAGAAAATTCATAAAGTTGGTAAATGTTTTTATTATCAATTAGCCTATCAGAAAAACGCATCATACTATTTAGCTGATTACGATTCTTTAATTCCTCAGTGAAATAATTTTCTGCTGAATCTGTTGGGGCAATTGCCGCAAGTGAAATTCCCGCTCCCATTTTGCCGCTGATAAATTTTATCCCTTTAAGATTCTTCTTCACAAAGTTCGATATTGTAATGCTTCCAATATTTTTCCAAGTACTGTCAAGAAAAATTTCAAAGTCGTTTTCTTTCAAGCCAATCTGTTCTTTAGTTGAACTTGATTCGTTATTAAAAAATATAACTATCGATTCTCCATCAGTTATTTGAGGGTTTTTATACTTAAGGTTCAAACTTCGAACTTCTTTGTAAACAAGACTATCAAATAAATTTTTAGTACTAACGTATTTATTTTTTACAATATCAAAACTGAAAATATCTTTAGATGTTTTGCTGGATTTTGAAGCAGGATAAAAAATATTTGTTACAATCGCCGTATCAGAAATTACAGAAACAACTTGCTCAGCTTCTTTTGTTGGAGTTTTAATTTTAGTGAACTGGCGAAAAACAAGTTCGGATGAATATTGTTCGAGCGAGTAATAAGAAATTCTTCTAAGCTGAATTACATCTTTGGAATTGAAATCTTCAGTAATAACTGCAAATCTTCTGGAACCTGATTTTTTGAAGTTTAGATTAATATATCCATTTAAAGATTCATCTTTAAGAATAAGGTTTAAATCCTTATCAACAATTGCAAACAAATTATAAACCGGATTTTGATTTTCCAAAATCAAAGTGTAATAATTCTCATTGTTTATTTCAATGCTGTCGATATCAATTTTATTAAAAGTTTTGAGTGGGGCGTCAAACGTAAAGAGCCCTTCAAGAATTATTTTACTGTTCTCATCACCACTGAGCGAATTTATAACTAACGTATGGAAATTCTGTCCATTAAAAACGAATGGTTTTTCTTCAATTCTATCTTTGCAGGATACTAAAAAGAGAAGAGCAAAAGTTAAAATATATTTTATTATGTTTTTTTGCATTTAATTCTAATTTGTCTAAAACAAAGATAAAGAAACTTATAGGTTTTCTTTATCTTGCCAAAAGTCATGATTAGGTCCAAATAGTTTCTTACAACTTAATTCTACCTAATTATTGTACAATTTCATGAAGTTTCTTCTTCAAATTTAATTTTTTTCCACACAAAGACAATCTGTTTT
>BS_KBA_SWE02_21mDRAFT_10000484_pt1 | contig 14922 bp, 13 predicted proteins | sample BalSeasSWE02_21m_FD_9196 | JGI IMG/M metagenome (IMG submission 9196)
GTGTATTTTGAAATACTGACAGTTCTCCTGTGCCAGAATTTACTGTATTTGAAGCACCTTGAATTAATTGCGAACCCTCTCGCAAATAAATGCTTGCCTCAGAGCCTGTAGTTGTGTTTACCGTTAGGTCAACACCTTGTTCTACAAATAAAATCTGGTCCTTAACGTAGATATATGAATCCTGGCCACCACTTGTTGGCTTGACAGATAATTGTGCAATCACCGAAAATGTAAGAAGTAGGAGGGCTGTAGAAAGTAGTAATTTTTTCATAAAATTATAGTTTATAAAACATTTGTTATGGGTTTAAAATGTCTATATTACCGTGCTAAAGATACTTATATTTTTTGAAAACGCTAATAATTTGTAGGAAAAATCATCCTGCATAATATCTTAAGCGACTGGTTATTAGTAAATAGGGAAATATTATAGATGAACTAAAGGCTTTTTATGAAGGTAGGTGATAAGGTTGAAGTATTAGATGATGCTATTTCAGGAAAAGTCCTATCTATAAAATTGGATAAGGTAGTCATTATGACTGCCGATGGTTTTGAGTTGGAATTCTTTGAAAATGAATTGATTGTGATTGATTATTCGATTTCAAAAAGAAATTTTATTCCTGAAAATATAGCACAAGTCCTTTCCCAAAAAGAGGAAAGAAAGAATAAAAACACACAACAAAATAGACCCAAAGACAGGTATCTTCCACCAATGGAAGTGGATTTACATATTCATCAACTGGTCCCCAAAAGCAAGGGAATGAGTAATTATGACATGCTGACTATTCAGATGGACACAGCGAAACGTCAGTTGGATTTTGCAATTCAAAAGAAAATTCAAAGAGTGGTTTTCATACACGGAATAGGAGAGGGAGTGCTAAGAACTGAATTAGAGTTCCTCTTCAAGAATTATTCAAATATACAAATTAATGACGCCGACTTTCAAAAGTATGGACGAGGTGCCACAGAAGTGTATATTTTTCAGAGCAAAACATCTTAATTTAAAAAGTAGGTGTTATAGTTAAAACCGTTTGAAAAACATTGAGAATATTTCCTAAGTTAAATAATTCTAGAATAATTTGCTCTTCTCCACTAATTAAAACTAAATTTTCTACACTTAATTGTATATCACTACTTAAAGTATACGCATGAATACGATATCGATTTATCACTGTTTCGACCCTAACATTCGGGTTTAGATAATCTGGGCCAACCGTTGTGTCTGTAAAATCATTAGCAGGATTTAAATCGCCGTCAAGATCTTCATTTCTCGTCAATATTCCGTCATTGTCATCGTCGTCATCCAAATAATCTGGTATACCATCACCGTCCGAGTCCCTTGGGTTAAGTGGATCTTCACCTAGTTCCGCAGTGGTAAGGACATTATCGCCATCGTCATCAAAATCATAGTAATCTGGAATTTCATCACTGTCGGTATCAATTGTATCATCAATCGCTTCTTCAAGATCATCAAGATCATCTAAAGTTGTTTCCGTAACAAGGATTGCAGTACCAGAACTTCCTAAATAATCTATCTCGACCAGGGGTGTTGTTGGTGGGATATTATTGCAAAAATAAGCTGAGGAAATATCTCCTTGATATTTACGATAATTCACGAAATTTGTAGTACCATCAATAGCATAATTCGTTGTTGAAGTTTCTAAAAATAATTGCTCGGTAGTACTAAGTTTCAAAGAGATACTTTCCTGTGAAGCACTATTAATATTAAAAAAAACATAATCACCCACATTACCGCAGGTTGCCAAATCATTACTATCAAAGTCAAAGTTGCTTACAATAAAATCGCCGTCGTTGCAGCTAACTAATATTGATAACAGAAAAATAGACGCCAATTTTTTCATTATTTTATTCTACAATTTATCATTGTTTGCAAAGTAACGCAATTCTTTACAACTGAAACGGCATCCAAAAAAAATTAATATGTATTTTTGCACCTTATGAAAAAAGTTTATTTTGATAGTGCTGCGACAACACAACTTAGAATTGAAGTTGTTGATCGCATTACAAATGTCCTAACGAATAATTATGGAAATCCTTCATCCATACATTCTTATGGCAGATCATCTAAATCTATACTTGAAAATTCTAGAAAAGAAATTGCCGGTCATTTAAATGTTTCGGCAGCTGAGATTATCTTTACGTCGGGAGGGACAGAGGCAGATAATTTAATTTTAAATAGTTGCATTCGTGATTTAGGAGTTACTCGAATCGTAACTAGTAAAATAGAGCATCACGCTGTTCTACATACTATAATTGAATTAAAAAGAATATATAAAGTACAAGTTGAATATGTAAAACTAGATGAATATGGTCGGGTAAACATTGTCGATTTGGAACGACTATTAATGGATAATTCTTTGAAGACACTGGTTAGTTTAATGCATGTGAACAATGAGATTGGGTGTATTTTGGATTTAGAAAGTGTTGGGGCATTATGTGAGAAATATAATGTTCTGTTTCATAGTGATTGCGTACAATCTGTTGGGCATTTTAAATTAGATTTTTCTAAAATATCTGTTGATTTTGCGGCTGTAGCGGCTCATAAATTCCATGGCCCAAAAGGGGCAGGTTTTGCATTTATTCGTAAATCGAATAGAGTTCAGCCATTAATTTTAGGAGGAGAACAGGAAAAAGGACTTCGGGCGGGAACAGAAGCAGTTTACGCTATTGCGGGTATGGCCGAAGCACTGAATATTTCATATCAGAATTTAGACAAGGAGAAACAATTTGTTACCGGAATAAAAGACTATTTTAAAAGTGAGATAAAAAAAGCAATTCCAGGTGCTAAGTTCAACGGGGGTTGTGATGATAATTCAAAAAATACTTATACCATTTTAAATATTTGCTTTCCCATTTCTTCCGAAAAAGCATTATTATTACTGTTTCAATTAGATTTAAACGGAATCGCTTGTTCGAAAGGAAGTGCTTGTCAAAGCGGTAGTTCGAAGGGTTCTCATGTTTTGAATGAAATACTTTCAGCAGAAGATTTGCAAAAACCATCTATTCGATTTTCATTCAGTATTTTCAACACAAAAGAGGAAGTCGATTATGTTGTAAGCTTCTTAAAAAACTTTATTGAAAACTAAAATTTCATAGTTGCACGAACATTGAAGACTCTTGGGGTCAAATAATTCGGGATGGCATATTGAACTTTAGTATAAACATCACGGACGAAAGTGTTCGTTATTGAGTTTTGCACATCGAAAATATTAAAAATTTCTGCACCTATCGTAAGTTCTTTAAAAACACTAAGCCATCCACTTTCCCTGATACTTCCAGAATCAACGATAACATAAGATACGCCTAAATCGGCTCTTTTATAATCTGGCAATCGAGTTTGGTAGTCGTAAGGGTCGGCATAGCTTGGTGAGCCCCCAGGGAGCCCTGTATTATATGTTAAATTAAGATATCCTTTTAGGTTAGGAACCACCTTTACATAATCTTGAATAAGTAATCCAAATTTAAGTCGTTGATCGGTGGGTCTAAAAATGTACCCTCTATCCTCTATATTTTCTTCAGTTTTAAGATAACCAAAACTCACCCAGCTTTCAGTGCCTCGAACAAATTCTCCTGCCATTCTAACATCAAATCCGTAGGCATACGCTATCGCGTTATTAGTTGCTCGGTACCTTATTCGAACATTTTCCAAAGTGTATGGATTAACATCCGTCAATTTTTTATAATAAGCTTCTGAATTAAGCGTGAAAGGTCTCTCCCATAGATCGAAGCTATAGTCATTTCCTAGGACAATATGTACAGATTGCTGTGCCTTAACTTCAGGGCGAACTGTGCCCGTAGAATCACGAAGTTCACGATAAAACGGAGGTTGGTGATATAAACCTCCCGATAATCTAAACAGCATGTCCATATCCCATTTTGGTTTCATGGTTATTTGCGCACGTGGGCTAAAAACAGTCTGAGTTGTACTACTTATATTTTTCCCGCTTACAGTCCAATTATGTGCTCTAACACCACCATTTATCCAAAGCTTACTATTTGCTAAATTAAATTGACGACTGTATTGTGCATATCCTGAAATACGATTGATCTGTACATCGTTTAATGCACGGATGTTAGTATATGGAACTATTGGGGAGGTATTGGGAAAATATGGCTGATTGTTTATATAATCTGGAAGTGGCGGGCGGATTGAAAATCCCGCAGAGTCAATGATCTCATATTCTTGAACTCTATCGCGAATATCTTCTCTTGTGTATTTAATACCATATTCTATGCTATTATCTTCAATCTTAAGGTTTCCTTTGTGTTCAAGATTTATAATCAGGGCATCTAAATCGTTACGTGCGTGAGTCAGTTGACCACCTATACCTTCAGTAAATTCAACTTCTCCCAGATTTTCATCACCAATATTACTATTTACTTCTCCTAAACGATACTCCGCTAAAATATCAAAATGCTCTTCTTCAGTAGTTTGATAAATAGAACCTATAAGTTTAGCTGTATAATTTTCTGAAAAAACGTATGTCCCTTTTAAAGCTCCAAAATAAGTTTCATAGCGATCTTTTTCCTGCCCTTCATAGAAAACTAATAAAGCAATAGGATCTGTAAGAGTGCCAAAATTAGTTTGACGGGTTAAAGGCTCATAATTATAGTCGTTTAAAGAGATATTACCTAAAAAGCCTAATTCAAATCTATTATTAAACTTGTATGTTAGATAGGTTTGGGCATCTGCAAAAACAGGTTTGAAATTTGTCTCAGTTTCCTTGGAATTTACAAACAAGCTATTATTTCTATACCTAAGGCCCACTATTCCCGTTAGTTTTCCATCATTTGATATTCCTTCAACCGAAGCACTCGCTCCCAATAAACTCATGTCTAAACTAGCCCCAAAATCAATTGGTTTGCGATAGGTTATATCCAAAACTGAAGACAATTTATCTCCAAATTTAGCTTGAAAGCCTCCTGCTGAAAAGTCGACATTGGAGGTCATATCGCTATTTACAAAACTTAAACCTTCTTGTTGACCACTCCTTATTAAGAATGGCCGATAGACCTCAACTTCATTGACATATACCAAGTTTTCATCATAATTCCCACCTCGAACAGCATATTGAGTACTTAATTCATTATTTCCATTAACTCCAGGTAAAGATTTAAGTAAGTTTTCAACGCCCGCATTGGCACCAGGTATTCTTCTAATGGTCTCTGGGCTAATGGTTACAATTCCTGTAACCGCTTTATTTCGCTTTGATGAAAGCTCGACAACTCCTATTTGTTCAACATCTACTTTCAATACTGGATTGAACTCATAATCGGCATTTGGTTTTAAAGTAATTGTGAGTTGAACTTTCTCTAGACCTAAATATGAAAAAGTAATTTCAATATTTTCATTCGATGGTACTTCTAGCAAATAATACCCATTGAGATCAGACATAACACCATCGCTGCCAACAGTAATGTTGGCCCCCGAAATTGGCTTGTTGGCCTCATCAAGTAGAACCCCGCGAACGGTGGCTTGCTGAGCAAATATGGCATTAGTAGTAATTAGAAAAAATAGAATGAAGGGTAAAATTGTAGTTTTCAAAAGCAGCTTTTAAGTTTTTTTCCTGAAAAATGTTGCTTCAAATGTAGCACTATTTCCTACATTATCTATAACAATTAATTTCAAATTATTATCGGTTTCGTCAATTATATCGTCATCAAATGAATAGGTTAAAACGTCTTTCTTATAATTATATTCCATAAGAATAAATTTTCCATTAATTGTAGCTCTATAAGAACCAATCCCACTAAGCCCATCTTCAATTTTTAGAGTCAGTGTACTATTATTACTAATCCAACTACCTGGTTTAAAGTTTACAGCTTTAATTGTTGGTGCCGTTGTATCTGACACTAAAACATACTGTCCGAAAGTTCTAACTTGTGTGGAAAGTTTGTCACCTTTAAGTGTTGTACTATTGTAAAAAGGTTGCCCTCTGTAATTTAGTCGCCCAATAAATAGTTTGTCTTTGTCTGCACCTTCATAATTGGAGACATCTAGGCTAATAGTGATATTAGCATGAATAGGGAGGACGTCCTTATGGAATGATAAAGTATCACCCGTCACTTTAATGTCTAAATAAGCATCTTCATAGATGCTATTGGCAGGAAAGTAAATGCTAAATTTTCCTTTAGTCAGAGAAGTAGCCTGATTGGCATAAATAAAGTCTTCGGTTTGCTTCAAATCTTTCTGGACTAATATATCTTGCTTTTTCCCATCAATTGGAATGTGAACAGTTGCCATATTCCCTTTGAAATCAATAACTTCAATAGTGTAAGTAGAAGTAAAACCATCTTGCACATTAATATAACCATCTTCTTTTTCGAACTGAATTAGACTTAATGGGTTATTAGTTTCACGAAATAATTTCTGTACCCTACTTTTATTTTCAACGAAATATGTATAATCAATATAACGATTTAAATACCGCGTTTCATCAAAAGAAAATTTTTCAAATTTAATGTCAAATCTTTCTTCACCGTCAAAAGAAGTTTTAATTTCAAATACTCCATTTTTATTTGAGGCACCATTTTGTTGATCATCAGTGGAAATTCCGAAGCCAATTTTTCCAAATGCAGAAATATTTTGAGTTTTATAAGTACCATCTTTTTGAAGTGTTAACTTTAATTTTAATGGCCTTTGAGATTGGTTTATATGTGAGTCATCACCTGCTGGATATGCAAAAACTGTGTTGATTAGAGGCTTTTGGGAATCTGGAATATTTACACCAAAGAGCATTGGATTCATAGGTCTTGACCCAGAATCTCTTATTTCATAATGTAAATGAGGACCACCACTACTTCCTGTATTTCCAGTGTATCCAATAATGTCTCCTTTAGTTACTTTTAAATTGTCATTTAGTGGGAGAAGTTCTATTTCGAAAGTCTCTTTTTCGTACTGCTCTTTTTTGACATACTCTTGAATTGCCCCAGCATAACTTTGAAGATGTCCATAGACAGTTGTATATCCATTTGGATGAAGTATATATAGCGCTTTTCCGTAGCCATAATGAGCTACTTTAATGCGATTTACAATTCCGTCGGCAGGCGCATACACAGGAAGGCCTTCTCTTTGCTGTGTTTTTATATCCAAACCACTATGAAAATGATTGCTTCTTAATTCTCCAAAATTTCCAGCGAGAATTAGAGGTATTTCCAACGGACTCTTAAAATAATCAATTGGAATTTCATTTTGACCAATTGCAGAAGCATTTAAAAAAAACACACAGAGAATAAACTTTTTCATAGTTCAAAAATAATAATAAGGTATAAAAAAAGGGGAGTGATGCCTATTTAATGTGTTAGAATTTCAATATTACAAAAAATTGTAGAAAAGAGTTGGGTTATTTGCTTTGGTATGTTAACTTTGTGAGAGAAGTATTGATATAATTATTAATGAGCCATATTTCAGAAATTGTTGATTCTCTAGAAAATAGGATTAGCAAATTGCTTCATAGACATCAAAAAATGAAGCAGGTTAATATTGATTTAGAGAATGAAATCTCAATTTTGAAGGCACATCAAGAAAAATTTCATATCGAAATTGAAGATTGGCGAGCAAAGTGTGACTCTTTAAAATTGGCAAATTCAATACTTGGCAGTGACGAATATAAACGAGATACAAAGCTCAAGATAAATGCTCTTATTCGGGAAATAGATCAGTGTATTGCTCAACTTTCCGAATAATATAAATAATGTCAGACCAATTAAAAATAAAGCTATCAATAGCAGACAGGATTTATCCCTTAACGATAGACCCCGCACAGGAGGAAGGTCTTAGGTTGGCTACTAAAAAGATAGAGGAAATGATTAGAAGGTTTGAAAAGAGTTATGCAGTGCGTGATAAACAAGATGTATTAGCAATGTGTGCTTTGCAATTTGCTACGCAGGTGGAGCAAAAGGAAATTGATAAAGAAACAGATACGCAACAAATTGAAGAGAAGCTTTTAGCTTTAAATGAATTGTTGCTAGAACATTTATCATAACGTTCATTACATTAACAAGGTTACTGCCTACATTAATATTTTTTTTGGTAAACTCAACGTTACATCTTTAAAAAGGGTGAGTTTTGGTTGCAAAAGCGAGCCGTCTTTGAACGGATACTTGACCAGCTTATTAGCCCTAAACTTGTTTTAAGGAGTTTTTTCAAAATGTCATTATTAATGTAGGCTTTTTTTATGCGTGAATCTCAATGAATCAAGGAGCAATGGGTTTTTATAAACCATTTGTTTTGAAGTAAATGAGATAATTTTAACAACCCTATTTCATAGTGATTTAGGTAAAATATTTACTCAAAAATGGAGAACATAGTAACATATATTATTATTGGAATAGTTGGCCTGTCAATAGGGTTTGGGATTGCAAAGTACTTGGAAAGAAATAATGCCTCTCATCTCTTAAAAGCCGCGAAAAAAAATGCCTCTTCTTTATTAAAAGAAGCGAATTCTGAGGCTGAGTCTCTTAAAAAAGATAAAATGCTTCAGGCAAAAGAAAAATTTATTGAATTAAAATCGGAGCATGAAAAAGTAATTTTGAGTCGAGAAAGAAAGATTGCTGAGGCAGAAAAGCGAACTAGAGATAAAGAATCTCAAATTTCAAATGAATTAGCAAAATCTAAAAAAATAAATAGTGAAATAGAGGTTAAGCAAAAGGATTATGCAGAGCGACTTACTTTTTTAGATAAAAAGCAAAGTGAGTTGGATAAGATGCATAGAAGTCAAATAGAGCAATTGGAAGTCATCTCTAGTCTTTCAGCTGAAGATGCAAAAAAGCGACTTATGGAAACACTTAAGGAGGAAGCGAAAATGGGGGCTATGACTTATATTCAAAATGCTGTAGAAGAGGCTAAAATGACTGCACAGCAAGAAGCCAAGAAAATTATTATTACCACAATTCAGCGCATTGGTACCGAAGAAGCAGTTGAGAATTGTGTGTCGGTTTTCAATTTGGAAAGTGATGATGTAAAAGGTAGGATAATTGGTCGAGAAGGAAGAAATATTCGCGCAATAGAGGCTGCTACTGGTGTTGAAATAATTGTGGATGACACTCCAGATGCAATTATCTTGTCCTGCTTTGATTCGGTAAGAAGAGAAATTGCCAGACTTTCATTACATAAGTTGGTGACTGATGGCCGAATTCATCCAGCGCGAATTGAGGAAATTGTTTTGAAAACAACTAAACAAATTGAAGAAGAAATTATTGAGGTTGGAAAACGAACTATAATAGATCTTGGGATACACGGACTTCAACCTGAACTTATAAAGGCTGTAGGACGTATGAAATATCGATCTTCTTATGGACAAAATTTATTGCAGCATTCACGTGAGGTAGCTAAATTATGTGGTGTTATGGCGGCTGAATTAGGCTTAAATCCTAAACTTGCTAAAAGGGCAGGATTATTACACGATATTGGAAAGGTTCCAGAAACTGAAACGGAAGTTCCCCATGCGATTTTAGGAATGCAATGGGCCGAGAAGTATGGTGAGAAACCAGAAGTGTGTAATGCTATTGGGGCGCATCATGATGAGATTGAAATGACAAGTTTATTATCTCCAATTGTGCAAGTTTGTGATGCAATTAGTGGGGCTAGACCGGGGGCGAGAAGACAAGTCTTAGACTCCTATATAAAAAGATTAAAAGACCTCGAAGATATTGCTTTTGGTTTTGGAGGTGTAAATAAGGCATATGCCATTCAAGCAGGACGTGAATTGAGAGTAATGGTGGAAAGTGATAAGGTTACAGATGAAAAAGCGGCGCAACTATCGTTTGAAATTTCTCAAAAAATTCAGACGGACATGACTTATCCTGGACAGGTGAAAGTTACTGTTATTCGTGAAACACGAGCTGTGAATATTGCGAAGTAAAACACTAGTTTTAATATAAAAAAACCTACAATACGTAGGTTTTTTTTATGACTATGATCAAGTAAATTTATTTTCGAGGATGAAAGGTATTTATCACTTCAGTGAGATGCGATTTGTCAATATGCGTATATATTTCAGTAGTGGTTATACTTTCATGTCCTAGCATCTGTTGTATAGCTCTTAAATCGGCTCCATTTTGTAAAAGGTGAGTTGCAAACGAATGACGAAAAGTATGGGGACTAATTATTTTTCGAATGCCCGCTTTAACGGCTAATTGTTTAACTATAGTAAAAACCATGGCACGTGTTAGCATTTTTCCTCTTCGGTTTATAAAAATTGTGTCTTTTGCCGAAGGATGGATATCATGATGTATTCTAATTTCTTTTCTATATAAATCAATATATTTTATAGTAGTCTGACCTATAGGAACTAACCGCTGTTTGTCACCTTTCCCCGTGACTTTTATAAATCCTTCATCAAAAAATAGATCTGAAATTTTTAAATTAATTAATTCAGAAACTCTTAAGCCACAACCATAAAGCGTTTCCAATAGTGCACGATTTCTTTCCCCTTGAGGCTTACTTAAATCAATTGAATTAATTAGGGCATCGATTTCCTCTACGGAAAGGGTGTCTGGTAGATTTCTTCCTACTTTCGGACTTTCGATAAGCTCCATTGGATTACTCTTTCGATATTCCTCAAAAATGAGGTAATTAAAAAAACCGCGTAAGCCAGATATAATTCTACTTTGGGAGCGAGGTTTTACCACTTTGGCAATATGATATATAAATTGCTGAAGAGTTTCTTCTTTAATATCGATGGGTGAAAAAACCATATAGTTTTCATCCAACCATAAAATCAGTTTTTTTATATCTAGCGTATAACTGTTAATAGAGTTGTCGGAAAGGCCACGCTCTATTCTAAGATAATTCTGATAATCTTTAAGAGCTTGTTGCCATTTCATTTTGGATCGACCCATTTAATTTGAACAAAAATAGTAGTAAAAAAATAAGTAATACTATTATACGTTTTAAAGTATATTTGATTACTAATTTAAAAAACCTTTACATGAAAAAATTAATGTTATTTATTATAGGAACTTTTATTTTGAATTCTGCTTTTTCTCAAGGAATTGATCTTGGGATAAAAGCGGGAGCCAATTTCGCTAGTTTGACCGATATCCCTAATTCATCTACCAAAACGGGATTTGTTGGAGGTGTATTTGCCGGAATTAAATTTACCGATAAAGTTGGTATACAAGGAGATTTATTGTTTTCACAACAAGGGGCTGACTTTGATACAGGAGCTGTAGATTTAACGTATTTAAATGTTCCCATTGTTTTAAAATATTATGTGTTTAAAAAAGTAAATATACATGCAGGACCACAATTTGGAATTTTGATTGATGATAATATCGATCAGACTGTGGGTTCGATACTAGCTGAACCTCAATCCTCTGAGTTTAGCGGTGTTGTTGGGGTAGGAGTTGATTTAATATTAGGACTACGTATGAGTGGTCGATATAATTTTGGACTTACAGATGTTCCTAAATCGGTTCAGGGTAAGAATAGTGTTTTCACCATTGCAGCGGAGTGGTCCTTTCTATAAGGCGTGACAAAAATATTTTGAAACATCCTTTTTGGTTAGGTTGTGAATAACTAAATAACTGTTTTATATTCATTAAGTCGTTAATTAATTGATTAATTTTACTCATGTTTAATTTACAATCCTATATTATGAAAAAAAATGTTTTATTCGCGGCTATAGCTGTATTTGGAATTTTTACTATTAATGCTCAAAATGGAGGAAATGATGGGGTAGACAAAGTAATTGCACAAGCTAAAAACGGAGGTTTTTATGTAGGTGCGAATATCGGTTTACCACTTAGTGGCGCTGGAGATATTGCATCTCTTAACGCTGGGTTTGATGTTGCTTATTTGTTTGAAGTAATGGATCATCTAGAAGTTGGTGGGCTTCTTGGCTTTACAAATTATTTTTCAAATGGAGATAATTACGTCTATACGGATGATAACAATAACATTATTATTACAGATTATAAGGATGCATCTTTCATTCCTATTTCCTCTACGGCAAGATATTATTTTGCGGACGACAAATTTTTTGGAGGGATAGACCTTGGATTTGCTATAAATGTTTCAGGAGATGCGGATAGTGGGCTATATGTTCGTCCAAAATTTGGATTTAACTTAGGAGTAGTAAGCTTAATAGCATCTTACCAATCTATATCTGGTGGAGTTGATTACAATGGTTACAATAATTCAAGTATTACCTCGGTAAGTGGCTTTAATTCCTTTAACATTGGTGCGGAATTTGGATTTTAAGATTCTATAAAAGTATATTTAAGCGGAAGTATTTACTTCCGCTTTTTTATTTTATATATTTATGCTATGAGAATCATTATCATCAATGGCCCAAATTTAAACCTACTTGGTAGAAGAGAAAATGACATCTATGGTCATGAATCTTTTATTGAGTTTTTTCAGCGTCTTCAGAAAAATAATAAAGAGGTTGAATTAACTCAATTTCAATCTAATATTGAAGGTGAGATTATTAATAAATTGCAAGAAGTTGGATACTCTTTCGACGGTATCATATTAAATGCGGCTGCCTATACCCATACTTCTATAGGTATTGGAGATACAATCAAGGCAATTACAACTCCTGTTGTTGAAGTGCATATTTCAAATACATTCTCAAGAGAAGAGTTCAGACATACTTCATTTGTTTCTCCAAATGCAAAGGGAATTATATTAGGTTTTGGATTACAGAGCTATGAGTTAGCATTGCAGAGTTTTAAGGTTACTAAATAGAAGATGCCTCGAGTGTTGAGGCATCTTCTATTAGAATTATTATTAATTATAAGTGAATCACTTCCCCATACGCATCTGCTACAGCTTCCATTACAGCTTCACTCATTGTAGGATGAGGATGTATTGTTTTCAATACTTCGTGTCCAGTAGTTTCTAATTTTCTTCCCAAAACCGCTTCGGCTATCATATCTGTAACACCAGCTCCTATCATATGGCAACCAAGCCATTCTCCATATTTAGCATCAAAAATTACTTTTACAAATCCGTCTTTTGCCCCAGCCGCGCTTGCTTTACCGCTAGCGGAGAAAGGAAATTTTCCAACTTTTAGTTCATATCCAGCTTCTTTTGCCTGCTTTTCGGTCATACCTACGCTCGCAATTTCAGGGGTTGCATAGGTACAACCAGGAATGTTTCCGTAATCAATAGCCTCAACATGCAACCCAGCAATTTTTTCAACGCAGGTAATACCTTCAGCCGAAGCCACGTGAGCTAAGGCGGGCCCTGGCACCACATCACCAATAGCATAGTAGCCTGGAATATTTGTTTGATACCAATCATTTACTAAGATTTTATTTCGATCAGTTACGATACCTACGTCTTCTAAACCAATATTTTCTATATTAGAAGCAATACCAACCGCAGAAAGTACAATTTCAGCTTCCAAAACTTCTTCACCTTTACTGGTCTTTACAGTTGCCTTAATTAGTTTTCCAGATGTATCTACTTTTTCAACAGAGGAATTAGTCATTACTTTAATTCCAGCCTTCTTAAATGATCGCTCAAACTGCTTTGAAACATCCTCATCTTCAAGTGGAACTAGATATGGTAAAAATTCAACTATGGTAACATCCGTACCCATAGAATTATAGAAATGGGCAAATTCTACACCAATCGCACCGCTTCCAACAACGATCATACTTTTTGGTTGCTTGTCTAGCGTCATAGCTTCTCTATAGCCAATAACTTTCTTACCATCTTGAGGAAGGTTTGGTAATTCACGAGATCGAGCTCCAGTGGCAATTATAATATGATCTGCTGAATATTCTTTACCGTCAACATCCACTTTCTTACCTGGTTTTATCCTTCCGAATCCATTAATAACATCAACTTTGTTTTTCTTCAATAAGAACTGAACGCCTTTACTCATCCCATCAGCGACGTTACGACTACGAGCTACAACTTTATTAAAATCCTTATCGGCATCCTTTAAAGTAAGACCATAGTCTTCTGCGTGTTTTAAATAATTAAAAACCTCCGCACTTTTAAGTAATGCTTTTGTAGGGATACAACCCCAGTTAAGGCAAACGCCTCCTAAACTTTCTTTTTCTATTACGGCGGTCTTAAGGCCTAATTGAGAGGATCTAATGGCGGTTACATATCCACCCGGACCACTTCCTAAAACAATAACATCGTATTTACTCATGAATGATAATTTATGCATTATATGAAGCTACGAATTTACAAAACCTAAATCGATTAAAGAATCTAGAAACTTAAAATATCAATCATTGTGATTTTTGTGCTTTTTGACCCTTTAAATTACATTTAAACGAAATTATCTAATTAATTTTCAAACTAATATAATTTAATTGAATAATTATTTTTACTTTAATGGAAATTAACCAATTAACTCAATAATTATGAAAACAAAATTGACCATCATCATTTTGCTGGTAGCTAGCATTATGTATTCCCAAAAATCTAAAAATGGTACTGTTTACAAGGAGCATCCGGCCATAGTGGCAGTAGAAGGTATGTTGCAGGCTTTTTTTACAGGTGATGAAAATAAAACGGCAAGTTATCTAGCTGATGATTTTATGTCTCTAAGCGGTACTAGTATTAATAAGAACGATAAAGGCAGCAATAAAGAGAGCTTTTTAAAGGGTGTGAAATGGGTGCAAGATAATTGGTCTTACATCAGTTATAAACGATCACCTGGGGCATATCCCGACGCTATAGAATATAATGATGCTGAGGATGGAGTGTGGGTTCAAACTTGGGATGAATTAAAGGCTGTCGATAATAATACCGGAGTGAGAATTGATATGCCTATACATCGTTTGTTTAGAATGAATAAGGATAACAAAATAAATCAAATGTTCACTTATGACAATGATTTACCTTGGGCAGAGATGAGAAGAAGTTATGCGCCAAGAACAAATGGGACTATTTATAACAACCATGATAACATTAATACGGTTAGAAAAATG
>BS_KBA_SWE02_21mDRAFT_10000485_pt1 | contig 14909 bp, 10 predicted proteins | sample BalSeasSWE02_21m_FD_9196 | JGI IMG/M metagenome (IMG submission 9196)
CTAAAATAGATCCGCTACGTTGAAGAATAGTTGTTAATAATTCGGTGTTATAATATTGCAATCTGCTTTGAATACCAAAACGAGCGCGCATTGGTGAGGTTAGCAACCCTGAACGCGTGGTGGCCCCAATGAGTGTAAAAGGGTTTAAATTGATTTGAACCGTTCTTGCATTAGGACCAGATTCAATCATGATATCAATCTTGTAATCTTCCATGGCAGAATACAAGTATTCTTCAACTATAGGACTTAAACGATGAATTTCATCAATAAACAACACATCGCGTTCTTCAAGATTGGTAAGTAAGCCTGCTAAATCTCCTGGCTTGTCTAAAACAGGGCCCGAGGTTACTTTAATGCCTACATTAAGTTCATTAGCAAGAATATGTGCCAGGGTTGTTTTTCCTAAACCGGGTGGACCATGAAATAAGGTATGATCTAAAGCTTCACTTCTTTGGTTGGCAGCCTGAACGAAAATTTTAAGATTCTCCAGTACCTGATCCTGACCGGTAAAATCACCAAAAGTGAAAGGTCTTAACTTTCTTTCAACATCAATTTCTTCAGGAGAAAAATTTTCACTTGTTGGATCCAGATTTTCATTCATATTTATATGTATACTACGCCTAATTTGTTAATTAAATATTATTTTGAATGGTATTGGTTAATTTATCCGTAGATATTAGGTGTCTTCTCCTTTATCTTTTCTAAATTTTTTAACAATAGCTGTTCCAACTGTTGCACCTTATGCTATTCCAATACTAAGCCACAAACCCGGTTTATGGGTGGCTACACCAATGGCAACTCCCATTGCTATTCCAAAAGCCATCCCAAGAGCTAAACTATTGTCTTTTTTCATTTATTTTGTTGTCGCTAACAAACAAATATAAAGAAAAAGCCTTTCTAAAAATAGAAAGGCTTTTCAATATTAATGGTATTTTATTTTAATTTAGAATTGTGAATTCACAACGTCTGTTTATATCATAATCTTTCTCATTACACTTGCTGTCATTATCACAATTATTAAGTGGTTGCATTTCTCCGTAACCAATGCTTTTTAAACGGTTTCTGTCAATGCCCTGACTCACCAAATACTCCAAAGTGGAAGCCGCTCTTTGTTTAGACAAGTCCAGATTATATTGATCTTTTCCACGTGCATCAGTATGTGCCGAGACTTCAATTTCCATTGATGGATATTTTTTCAATAAATCTACCAATACATTTAAGGTTACTGCAGCATCCTTACGAATATTAGATTTATCAAAATCGAAATAAATTTTATCTAATTCAACTTGAATCTCTCCTTTATCATTTTCTTTCACATTCTCTTCAGCATCTTTAAAAGCCTCCAGTGATAAATATATATTATGTTGCACTTTTCCTTCGCTATCGGTTGAAAACTCAATATCCTGTGGAATGTAGGCTTTACGCGTTCCTCGCACTTTATACTTTTTATTTGGTTCAATTTTAAATAAATAATGGGCGGTTTCACCTACTATACTATCTTGTATCACATTACCAGCTTCATTAAATAAAGTAACTAAGGCCCCAACAAGTAATTTCTTGCTGTTTTTATCTTGAACAATTCCTTCAACCTGGTATTTGGTTAATATATTTTCCTCTCTACCAAAAGAAAGAATCTTATCATAGCCAGACCTATTTGAAGAGACGTAACCTTTGTTATTCTTTTCATTTATTACAAAAGCAAAATCATCAAGACTACTATTGATTGAACTTCCAAGATTTACTGGTTGATCAAACACACCATTTACCATATTGCTTCGAAATACATCTAAGCCTCCAAACCCTTCATGACCATCTGATGTAAAATATAAGACTCCATAATCACTAACAAATGGGAATTGCTCTCTGTGTTTGGTGTTTATGCTTGTCCCTAAATTTTCTGGTTCTCCATAAGTCCCATCATCATTTATAGCCACTTTATATATATCAAAACTTCCTAAAGTACCTGGCATATCACTTGCAAAATAAAGTGTTTTTTCATCCTTACTTAAGGCTGGATGCTCAGTACTATATCCGTTTGATGTAAAAGGCAATGCTTTTACATTGGTCCAGTTACCATCAACCAATTCTGCTTTGTATATTTTAATATGCGCCACGCGTTCTTCATCCGTTTTTTTACGACTAGAATTGGTTCTGTTAAAATACATGGTTTTACCATCTTTTGTAAAAACCGCATTGCTCTCATGGGTCTCTGTATTGATCGCATCAGAAAATGGGGTAATATCTGTTAAACCACCCTCTTTAGTTAATGTGGCATAATACAAATCCAAATAGGGTAAATCATTCCAAGTATAGGTTGGGCTTTTAGTATTTCTTGAAGAAGCAAAAGCCACTTTATCTTCGCCATAAAAAGCCATACCAAAATCACTTTTGGAATTTGGATCATCTAATTGGTTTAATTTGAATAAATGTGGTGTTGTTTTTTCGCTGTTTTCTATAAACGCCATGGTATTAATAGGCCTGTTATAATAAGTGCCTAAATACTTATCGGCCTCTTTATAGTTTTGTACCCCTTTTAAGGCTTGTGCATATCTAAAATGATATTCAAGATCCAGAGAATCACCATAGGTAATAAATAACTCTCGATAGTTTTTTATTGCCTTTTGAAGCTGAGCATTATAAAAATAGCTGTCAGCTAAATTTTGAAGCATTTCTTGGGTATGCTCTTTAGTTTCATAAATTTCAGCCGCCTGGTTATAGGCTCTCATTTCAAAAAGCTGATTGGCTTTTTTAAGGTTTCCTTTTTGGGCCAATGCAATTCCACCAACTAGTAAAAGGCTTGCAAATATGTATGTTTTTGTTTTCATAATTGTAATCATTAATAATTAGAAGAATCTTGGTGAACGGTTATAACCGGCTCTAAATCCGAATAAATCAATATCAAACAAAATAAATATTTCGTGAGACCCTGAATTATAACTTCCCAAGTTAGTTGTTGTATAATCATAAGCATACCCGATTCTTAAATCTGGGGTTACTCTAAAATTCACTAAGGCACTTACAGCATCATCTAACCTATATCCCATTCCTACCTCAAGTTTTTCATTGATAAGTACGTTCGCAGTTAGGTCTAATGCCAAGGGGGATCCTTTTACAGATTTTGCCATAAAAGCCGGTTTAAATTTTAGGTTTTCATTAATATCAAAAACATAGCCTCCCGTGAAATAATAATGAATATTTTGAGCACCTGTGCCGGCGATACCATTTTCATTTTCAATATGTTTGGTTGACAACATATTTGGGGCCGATAAACCCAGATAATAGTGGTCTGTAAAATAAAAGGCTCCAANACCTATATTAGGGAATGTTTTGCTGATGTTCTCGTTAAAAGCGACATCAGTATTAACACCTCCAGATTGCAAGATAAAGCCATCAAAGTTGGTGTTAAAAAAGGTGAAACCCGCCTTTATACCCAATGACAAATGACTTTCTAAACCCACAGGCAATACATATGCAAAATCGGCATAGATGTTATTTTCGTCAACAACATTACCTATGTTATCATTTGTAAATGATAAGCCTAATTCTATTTTGTCATTAATTGGCTTATGAGCAAAAAAGGTTCCTGTTTTTGGAGCTCCTTCCAGACCTACCCATTGTGTTCTGTAAAGTCCACCCAGGTTTAATATGTCCTGATCTGCCGTTGCATAGGCTGGATTAATAACACTCATATTATACATATACTGTGTAAATTGAGGATCTTGTTGCGCAAAGCCTTGAAGTGATATGATAATCACACTAAACAAAGCAGCTATTTTATGATATATATTTAAATTTTTCATTGTTTCTTAAATTTTGATTTATCTATAAATTATCTGCTTAAGTATAAGCGACCTTGTTCTGGTTTGGTTTCACCGTCATTAAAATTGAAAATATAGAAATAAACACCTACTGGAAGGTCTCCCTTTACCACAGTTCTGGCCTGATTGGATGTTCCATCAAATCGTGGGCTATTCGCTCTTCCTTTGTAAACAATATTTCCGTATCGATTATATATCTCTATTTCAAAATTAGGATATATGATATCTATATTATTGTAATCATAGGTATCGTTGACTCCATCACCATTTGGTGAAAAACCATCTGGCAAATCAATCTTACCACAAGAAGTTAAATCTGGAGTAACGGCTAAACGCACACTACTTTCGCAACCTGTTGCAGCATCATATAAAACAGCATGATACGTTGTTCCAGGACTTAATGTCGTGCTACTAGAAATAGTAGAGCCTCCTGTATCATTATCATACCAAAGAACATTGTTGGCGCTTGAATTATATTCAGCAATATTTAATGTTAAGTCCATAATGGTTGGGCCGTCATTGATACATAATTCTTGATTTGGATTAACAAATGTTGGTGTTGACACATCATTAACCGTGACGCTTACCTGAACATTCTGAGAAGATTCACAACCCGTATTGTTTGTTTGAGTNGCAAAATAATCTTGTCCATTGACTAAAGCATCTGTTGAATTCAAGACATTTGTTTGAGCAGCATCTGAATACCAAATAATAGTACCAGTAGCTGTTAGTGAATTATTCAAATCTGCCACCGTTGGATTGTCTACCAAACAAAATGTAGGGTTTGAATCTAGCACTGTTGGAGCAGAGCTATCATTTACGGTAACCGTTACTGTGGCACTGGCATCAGCTCTACATGGTAATACTGAAGCTACAAAATAGGTGTATACGCCTGATGCATCAATCGCAGGGTCAAAAACACCTGTTCCACCTGATAAAGCCGGTGACCATGTTCCTCCTGTATCAGGTGTGCCTCCTAATTGTGTAAATAAATCTAAAGTTCCATCTATTACACAAATTGAAATAGTGTTATCTACTCCAGCATCTGGTGCTTGTGTCACTGTAACTATGACATCACTTGAAACGATACCACATCCATTTGATAAGGTGTAGGTATAAGTACCTGACGCATCTGCTAAAGGATCAAAAACTCCTGTTCCGCTTGTTAAGGCCGGTGACCAAGTTCCTCCTGTATCCGCACTTCCTAATAATGTAAATAAATCTGTTGTTACATCGTCGCTACACACATTAAAGATTGCGTCTGTACCTGCATTTAAAGGTGGATCAATCGTTACTGTAATAGTTGTACTTGTATCAATACAAGGTGCATTTGCTGTTACATAATAAGTAAATTGATAGTTTCCAGGTGTCATTCCTGAAGCATCAAAAATATTTCCTGTCAAAGCTCCTGTACCATCAGTATCCTGCCAAACTCCTCCAGCATCTTGTGTTCCATCCAATCCGGAAAACAGATCGATAGAATTAATATTATTACATGATATTATTGGGGCTGCAGGGTTTCCTGAATTAGGTGATTGATAAATGGTTGCGGTCACTTCAAATCTTACTGAGGATTCGCATCCATTTGTAGCATCAATTTGAGTAGCATAATACGTTTCTCCATCAATTAAGCTAACAGTTCCAGCTAAGGCTGTTCCTCCAGTTACATCGTCATACCATTGAATGGTTGTTCCTGTTGCAGAAAGATCTGAAACAGTGGCGCTATCACAAAACTCTTGCGTAATTGAAGCTGTTGGTGCCGGTGTATCATTTATTATAACACTTACCGTAACCAATACATCATCACAAGTTCCAACAGCTGTTACATCATAGGTAAAATTATAAGTACCCGCAGCAAGACCATCAATGTTTACTAAATTTCCGGTTAAAGCTCCTGAAGCATCATCATCAGCCCACGTTCCGGTTTGGTCTTCACCAATCAATAAATCAAATAAATTGACTGTTTGGCCTGAACTTACGCTTGCTTTACAGTATTCCGGAAACGTAGCCACTGGTGTTCCAGATTCTGGAGCATCTTCCACAGTGACTATAACAGTACTACTATTAGTACATCCATCAATACTTGATATACTATATGAGAAATTATATGACCCTATTGTTAATAAAGTTAAATCAACATCACTGCCTGTTAAAGCACCGGTGGTATTGTCATCAGTCCATGAACCTCCTGGTTCGTTTCCTGAGAGCTGTCCAAATAAATCTAAAGGTGAATTCGCTGCTAAATCATTTTCACAAAGGACTACAGCCGTTGGAACACCTGTATTTGGTTGTGGGTTTACAATAATTTGAACCGTGACATCAACATCTGTACAAGTTCCAATTGCTGGAACTGAATAGGTATAGTTATAGGTACCATCTGCAAAACCTGAAATATCTATAGGGTTGGTTATTGTTGCTCCAGAAGTGTCTGAACCAACATACCAGGTTCCGTTCGTGTCCTGTGTTCCATCTAATAAGGTGAACAAATCAAAAGGTGAACTGGCTATTGTATCTTCCTCACAAATTTCTATCGGGGCCAATGCATTTCCAGATTCTGGAGCAGGCTCTATGGTTATTACAACTGTTGAACTGTTTGAACAACCATCTAAAGTTGTAATACTATATGTGAAATTATATGATCCTACTGCTAATCCGGTTATATCAACATTACTTCCTGTTAAAGCTCCTGTTGAATTATCATCTGCCCATGTTCCTCCAAGCTCATTGCCTGATAGCTGACCAAATAAATCTAATGGTGAATTTGCTATTAAATCATTCTCACAAAATATCGCCGCTGTTGGTATTCCCGTAACCGGTTGCGGATTGATTATAATTTGAACTGTGACATCTACATCTGTACAACTACCGATTGCCGGTACTGAATACGTATAATCATATGTGCCATCTGCAAACCCTGAAATATCTATAGGGTTGGTTATTGTTGCTCCAGAAGTATCTGCTCCAACATACCAGGTTCCGTTCGTGTCCTGTGTTCCATCTAATAAGGTGAACAAATCAAAAGGTGAATTGGCTATTGTATCTTCCTCACAAATTTCTATAGGGGCCAATGCATTTCCAGATTCTGGAGCAGGCTCAATAGTAATTGTAATGGTTTCTGTATCAGAACAGGTTCCATTATCAATGGTGTAATTAAATGAATAAGGACTTCCTGCGACTGTAAACACAGTAATATCTAAGCTATTTGAGATGGTAAGAGCGCTTGAATCAGTCCAAATACCACCATTATTATCTTGAGATCCGTCTAAAGCATTAAACAAATCAAAAGGTGAATTCCCTGTTAAATCATTCTCACAAAACGTTTGATTTACAGCAACTCCTGCATTCGGATCTTGTAAAATAATAACCTGTACTGTAGTTGATTCTTCAGCACAAGGATTTGGTAAAAGATTTTGAGTATAGGTAAAATTATAAACACCATTTGTGAATGATGACAAATCTATTGGAGATGTTACAACTGGATCTGTACTTAAAGTCCCTTGCGTCCATTGTCCATTTGGATCTTCATTATCTAACAACGTTGCTAAATCAAACGCTGAAGGTAAACTTGATTCACAAAAAGTAGCTGGACTTTGACTGGACACTGTTCCTGATGAAAAGCTCTCAAATATTGTTATCGAAACATTTGAACTGCTTGCTGGACATGCCCCGTTCGCAGGAACGGTATAAGTAAATGTGTAAACACCTGGTGTTGTTAAAGTTGATATATTAACGGTTCCTAGATTTCCTCCTGTTGTTGATAAAGGTCCTGTCCAAGTTCCTGTGGCATTTGGAGAACCTCCTAATTCATCAAACAAATTAAAATCACTCGCCGGAACATTGTCTTGGCAATATTCTAAACTCCCTGAAGTACCAGGGTCTAAAGGAATGTTAATTGTAACTGTTACAGGTACCGCATTACTATCACATAATAATTCATCAACCTGAACATAATAGGTACTTCCATCAACCAACGGTGTGGCTAATGCCAAGGCAGGAGGAATGGGATTTCCAAAACTATCAACGCCCTGATACCATTTTACCGAAGCAGCGGTTCCAGGATTTATACTGCCAACAGTTGGGTTTGTGTCTATACAAAATTCTTGTGTACTAGGCGGAGTTGGATCAGCTGGTGAAACAAATACCCCAATTCTACCAACTTCTATTTGGCTCCTGCATAAACTACTATTAACGAAAACAATATAGTAATCNGCTACTCCAAGTGGAATAGGATCACCACTATTTGTTGGGCTAGTTAAACCCTTGATCNTAGTAAACCTCTACACTTCCTCCAGGTGGAATACTAGCAGCTAATACCAAGTCTTCATATATCTGAAATGTGGCATTTTCATTACTACAATAAAAACGGTCCAAATTTAGCCCAGATTTATTGACTTGAAAGTCAATAATTGTAGAAGCTCTGGAGCCACTACAAGAACCCAAGGTGTCATCGGCATAATAAGTTCCTTCGGAAACTAATTGGTTTGAGAAGAACCTAGTTCCGCCAGTTATAGCACTGTACCAAACAACACCGCCACCATTATCAGTTGCGTAGTCCGCAGTTAAATCGGCAAATGTATATCCAGCCGCATCACAAATTGCCGGTGGTGAAGGAACAGTTGTTGGACACTGCGCATTGGCAGATACTATTGTCCAAATAAATACAAAAAAATAGGTCGTTCTTTTTACAACGTCCCTAAAAATAGATTTTGCTTTCATAGATTTGGTTAATTAATTACACTCAAAATTTTATTAAAAAAACGCTTACGGTCTTTTGTTATAATTTTATAATATGGCGCAATTTAACGAATTTATTTGTATTTCATCGATTTATTTTACTTTTTTTTACATTTCAACGTAAAAAAACTACTTTTTATCGATATTTATAGCAAATCTATGTAGGTTTTTTCTGAATTTATTTAAAAACGCACAAAAAAGCCCATTCAAATAATGGGCTTTTTTATATATATGTGACTGTTTTTTAGTGCTGTAGTTCTTCTTCTCCTTCTTTTAACGGAACATTCTGCGGCACAAAATCTTCATCATGTCCAGGTTTACTATAATCATAAGACCAACGATAAACATGAGGAATTTCCCCTGGCCAGTTTCCATGCATATGTTTTACCGGAGCGGTCCATTCTAATGTATTAGATCTCCAAGGATTTTGTTCTGCCTTTTTACCAAAGAAAATACTACCGAAGAAATTGTATAAATAAACAATTTGAACAATTCCACCAATAAGTGCAAAAATGGTAATAATTACATTCACATTGGCCAGGTCATCAAATAATGGAAAGTTCGTGTTGGTATAATAACGTCTCGGTAAACCTGCCATTCCAATGAAGTGCATCGGGAAAAAGACACCGTAAGCACAAACGGCCGTTACCCAGAAATGAATATACCCTAAATTCTTATTTAACATTCTACCAAACATTTTTGGAAACCAATGATAAATTCCTGCAAACATACCATACAGCGCAGAAATACCCATTACTAAATGGAAATGTGCTACCACAAAATAAGTATCATGTACATTGATATCAAGTGCACTATCACCTAATATAATACCAGTTAAACCTCCAGTAATAAATGTTGACACGAAACCTATTGAAAATAACATGGCAGGATTCATCTGTAAATTACCTTTCCACAAAGTGGTTATCCAGTTAAACGCCTTAACCGCTGATGGAATTGCAATTAATAATGTTGTAAATGTAAATACAGACCCCAAGAAAGGATTCATCCCTGAAATAAACATATGGTGACCCCAAACGATTGTAGATAAGAAGGCAATCGCTAATATAGAGGCAATCATAGCTCTGTAACCAAAAATTGGTTTACGCGAGTTTGATGCCATAATTTCTGAAACAAGTCCCATCGCTGGTAAAATAACAATATATACTTCCGGATGTCCTAAGAACCAGAATAAATGCTCGAACAATACCGGTGAACCTCCTTGATAATGTAAAACTTCTCCTTGAATAAAAATATCAGATAAAAAGAAAGAGGTTCCGAAACTTCTATCCATAATCAATAATAAAGCTGCCGATAATAACACTGGAAATGAAATTACACCAATTACTGCAGTAATAAAAAACGTCCAAATAGTTAATGGAAGTCTTGTCATTGACATTCCTTTTGTACGTAAGTTTATTACGGTTACAATATAATTCAGTGATCCCATTAATGAAGAAGCAATAAAAATAGCCATAGATACTAACCAAAGTGTCATACCTAACCCAGAACCTCCCTGTGCCATAGGTAAAGCACTTAGAGGAGGATAAATAGTCCATCCTGCGGCTGCCGGGCCTGCTTCAACAAATAAAGATATTACCATAATCACACTAGATAGGAAAAACAGCCAATAGGAAATCATATTTAGAAATCCAGAAGCCATATCTCGTGCTCCAATTTGTAATGGAATTAATAAGTTACTAAACGTTCCACTCAATCCTGCTGTTAATACAAAGAATACCATAATAGTTCCATGTATGGTCACCAATGCTAAATAAATATCTGCATCCATAACACCATTTGGAGCCCATTTACCTAACAATGCTTCAAACAAAACATTTGGTTTTTCAGGCCATGCCAATTGCAAACGGAACATCATAGACATAAATACACCTATAACTCCCATAATAGTACCTGTAATAAGGTACTGCTTGGCAATCATCTTATGATCTTGACTAAAGATATATTTAGTGACAAAGGTTTCTTTGTGATGATGTCCGTGGTCTTCGTGAGCGTGAGTATCTTCGTGTGCTGACATAATCTTATATCGTGTTTATCTTTTTAAATTTAATTAATTAGAGAGTTCTTAAATATTTTTTGCTCTTTCATCCAAGCATCATATTCCTCCTGAGTTTCTACAATAATTTTCATTTGCATATTGTAATGTGACTTTCCGCAAATTTTATTACATAGCAATAGGTAGTCAAATTCATAACGTTCTAAGGCCTCTTCGCCTTTCGCTAACAATTCTTTACTCTTTTCAACTCTAATTCTATTAATATTAGTTACTTTATCAGTCATTTCTGGCGTTTGACGCATTTCAGCCGTAGTCACTGTCGGCGTAAAACCAAATTGCGTAATCATACCTGGCACACAATTCATCTGTGCTCTGAAGTGCGGCATATAGGCAGAATGCAATACATCTTGTGAACGCATTTTAAATAATACAGGTCTTCCTACTGGTAAATGTAACTCGGTAGTAATAACATCATCATTTGCATTAGGGTCTGACTCATCAACACCTAAAATATTGGCACGATCAATATCAATTAAACGGACATTAGCTTTACCCAGCGTGTTATCTTCTCCTCCATATCTTGCCTTCCAGTTAAATTGCTGTGCATACAACTCTATTACCAGAGGATCATCATCTTCATTAACACCCATAATATTAATCCATGTATTCAATCCATAAATTATTAACCCGGCCAATACAATTACCGGAATAATAGTCCAGATAGCTTCCAATTTATTATTATCTGCGAAAAACAATGCTGTTCTCCCTTTTTCACCTTTATATTTAAAAGCAAAATAATGAAGTAAAAACTGAGTAATGGTTTGCACTACAAAAATAAGGGTCATTGAGATAATCATCAAATTATCAATTTGAGGACCATGCTCTGAAGCGGCATTTGACATTAAGGGTAAATCACCCCATTTTACAAAAGAAACTATGGTGATAATATAAATGAACGCTAAAAAGCCCATCATTAAATACCCATTTATTTTGTTGTCTTTATCATTGGCTACTTGAGAGTTTTCAACTTTAGCCTGCGCCAAATCAAAAATCTTAACCATTTGCCAGATAGCAACTAAAATAAATACTAAAACTATAATTGTTAATAAAGCAGTCATTGTTATCGTCGTCTTTATTTAGATTTTAATTAATAATGAAAATGTTCACTTTCTTTTCTAAAAGGATATCCTTTTACAAGTAAAGGTGCTTTTGTTAAAGCTGTAAATACAATGAATATGAATAGCCCGGCAAAAAGTAATAACGAACTAATTTCAGGAATTCCAATAAACCATCTGTCACCCACAGTTGCTGGCATAATCATATTGAAAATATCAACATAATGTCCAGCTAAAATGACTAAACCAGTCATGACAACAAACCAAGGAACCCGTTTGAAGTCCGCATTCATTAACATCAGTATGGGGAATACAAAATTCATAACAACCATCCCTAAAAACGGCAATTTATAATCTCCAAATCGTGTCACAAAATAGGTGACTTCTTCTGGAATATTTGAATACCAAATAAGCATAAATTGAGAAAACCATAAATACGTCCAGAAAATACTAAAAGCAAACATATATTTAGCCACATCGTGCAAGTGGTTTTCATTTACAAATTCTAAATAGTTTCTGGATTTTAAATAGATAATTATTAACGAAAGCACTGTAATACCACTTACAAACATACTTGCAAAAACATACCAACCAAATAACGTACTAAACCAATGTGGGTCTACACTCATTATCCAATCCCATGACATCATTGATTCTGTATAAATAAAGAATACTAAGAAAGCTGCTGAAATTCTGAACGCTTTCTTAAAATTAACAGTATCCTCGGCAGTATCTTGTGCAATTGAAAATTTACGAGAAAAATAACGGTATAAACTCCAGCCTGCAATAAAGATTAAGCCTCTAATAGCAAACCATGGTAAATTTAACCAACTTGTTTTTCCTTGAATTAATTTATCATGTGCCACCACTTCTGGATCCATCCATATAAATAAATTATAGTGTCCTAAAGTACCAGAAGCAATTGCAATTCCTAAAACAATTAAGGCGCCAGGTAATAAATAAGCCGTCATACCTTCCATTACTCTAAATAAAACAGGAGACCAGCCAGCCTGTGATGCTATTTGAATGGCATAAAAAGCTAATATTCCTAAAGAAATCATCATAAAGAAAAAGGCTGCAACATAAAGTGCTGACCAAGGTCTGTTGGCTATTTGATGCTGAACATGCTCGGCATGCGCATCTTCATGATGCCCCTCTTCAGCAACAGATTCTCCATGTGATCCTTGAACCATTTCATGTGATGTTGCTTCTGCATGACCACCACCATGAGCAGAAGCCTCTTCAGCAAGCATTGTTTTAACTTCTTCTAAAGATTTATGAGATGTCATAAAACCATATCCAACACCTAACAACCCTAGAATTATTAGAGCGAAAGAAAATGTTCTTAATTTATTTGAAAATGTATACATATCTATATAATCTTACTTTTCTAAATCTGCTTTTAATTTAAGCACATAGGAAACAACTTCCCAACGTTCTTTGTCATTCAATTGGCCCGCATAGGACCCCATGGCGTTTTTACCATAATATATTGTATGATAAATGCTTCCTTCATTGATGGCTCTACCCACGTCATCGTATCTTGGAACACCCAGAATTTTCTCTCTTTTTACAAGGTTACCTTGTCCATCACCTTTAACACCGTGGCAAATACCACAATATATCTCATATAATACTTTTGCATTATCTGTATTAACCTGAGTTGAATCCAACGGACTTTTTAAAGTTTCTTTTGCAAGTGTATACCCTTCAATAGTATTGTCATATTCAAAAAGACTGTGTCCTCTTGAAATGGTCCCTTCAGCCGATAATTGAGCTTCTATACCGTTAGCAAATGCTTTTGACTCACCATAAGCTTCATAACTTATTGGCGCATACATATTAGGCATAAATTGATAGTTAGGAGCAGAGTCCTTTTTACAAGAAGCCAAGGTTACTATAACTACTAATAATACTGATATTTTAATTAAGCTTTTCATACGATTCATTAATGGGCTTTATCAACTAAATTAATCTCAACAGCACCCGATTCTTTAAGTAACGCCGTTAATTCATTCTCATTACCATCAACAGCAATCTCCATTAAAAAATGATCATCTGTTGTGCGCGGATCCGGGTTTTCAGCATTTTTAAATGGCCACATTCTACTTCTTAAGTAAAAGGTAATAACCATTAAATGTGCCGCAAAAAAAACGGTTAACTCAAACATAATTGGTACAAACGCCGGCATATTTTCAAGATAACTAAAACTTGGTTTACCACCAATGTCTTGAGGCCAATCTTCAATCATGATAAAATTCATCATTAAAATAGCCACAGTTAAACCAATACATCCGTAGATAAATGAGGCAATAGCAATACGTGTTGGCGCTAATCCCATCGCTTTATCTAACCCGTGAACCGGAAATGGCGTGTATATCTCTTCTATATGATATCTTTCAGCCTTTACTTTCTTAACCGCCGACATTAAGACATCATCGTCATTATAAATAGCGTGAATTACTTTTGAAGCTTCCATATGCTACTTTTTATTTTTTGATTGGTTTGTATCTTCTCCTGAAACATATTTCCCTGAGGTTCTAGCATCAACACCTGTTCCAGCTAAACTCTCACCTGCTTCTCTCAATCTCTTATATTTTTCTCCTGAAGATTTTAAAATTGTTTTAACCTCAGCTTGCGCAATTACAGGGAAGGTCCTTGAGTATAATAAAAATAGTACAAAGAAAAACCCTATGGTTCCAATGAATATTCCTATATCAACAAATGTTGGTTGGAACATTGTCCAAGACGATGGTAAATAATCCCTGTGCAAAGAGGTTACAATAATCACAAAACGCTCAAACCACATTCCAATATTCACTACAATAGAGATAAAGAACGAAAACATGATGCTTGTTCTTAATTTTTTAAACCACATGAACTGCGGTGAAAATACATTACAAGTCATCATTGACAGATAGGCCCACCAATAAGGTCCTGTAGCTCTGTTTAAAAAAGCATATTGTTCATATTCTACTCCTGAATACCAGGCAATAAATAACTCAGTAATATAAGCCACACCAACAATAGAACCCGTAATCATAATTACAATGTTCATTAATTCAATGTGCTGAACCGTAATATAATCTTCTAGATTACATACTTTTCTCATAATAATTAGCAGTGTATTTACCATGGCGAAACCAGAGAATACAGCCCCAGCAACAAAATAAGGAGGGAAAATGGTAGTATGCCATCCAGGAATAACTGATGTTGCGAAGTCAAATG
>BS_KBA_SWE02_21mDRAFT_10000486_pt1 | contig 14895 bp, 9 predicted proteins | sample BalSeasSWE02_21m_FD_9196 | JGI IMG/M metagenome (IMG submission 9196)
TTATTAAGCGTCAGTTTATCCCTTGGCACGTTAGCGGCCTTAATAGCAGGATTTAGAATTATGGCATTGCTCGCCGATTTGAGTCTATGGGCCCTCGGGCTAAAAGTTTTTATTCTCCTTGGGTTTCGAAATCATGGTCCGCTTCCTCATAAATAATTTAATAATTTATAATTTTTCTTCGCGGACCGACCGCCGCCAACTGAAAGCACAACGGTAGTGTTACTTCTCGAATTTAATCTTTAATGTTTCTACCTTAACTATATGCAAGCCATTATTCTTTCTGGTATTCAAGCTACCGGTAAATCAACCTTTTGTCGAGAATATTTTTATCAGACTCATCTTCGTATCAACTTAGACATGTTAAAAACTCGTCACCGCGAGAATATTATTCTGCAAGCCTGTTTAGAAGCTAAACAGTCATTTGTAGTAGATAATACTAACCCAACAGTTGAAACACGAAAAAAATATATCGTTTCGGCCAAACAAGCAGGATTTCAAGTGATTGGTTATTATTTTCAATCCAAATTAACCGAGGCTTTAGCACGTAACAATCAACGTAGTGGCAAAGCCTGTATCCCAGCGAAGGGAGTTTATGCTACGTTTGCCAAACTACAAATTCCTAACTATACCGAAGGTTTTGATTTACTATATTACGTAACGCTCAAAGATAATTCTTTTGCGATAAAGGAGTGGTCTTAAAAAATAAAAATTAGGAGTCCGGAATTTATTCCGTGCCATAGCCGTTGGAGTCCGGAATTTATTCCGTGCCAAGGATGGAATGAATTCCGGACTCCAACTTCGGGCAAGTTTGACACTTTGTTTAAACCACTATCTGGAGCCTGACTACCCAATTGTTCTACCAGGATTTTGACACCATAAACGCTACGGTATCCTTTATCTCTTCATCTGATAATTGCGCCTGACCGCCTTTAGCAGGCATTGCATTTAGTCCTTGCAACGCGCTATGAAATAAGTTATCTAAGCCTTTAGTTAACCGCGGTGACCAATCTTTGTGATTTCCCACTTTGGGTGCGCCAAAGCGGCCATCTACATGACAAGCAATACAGACATTGTTATAAATACTTTCGCCTTTAACTACATCGAAACGGCTAATATCCAGTTTTTGATTAAACATTATAAAATACATCAATCCACCCATGAGGATTGAAACTAAAGCAATCCCGCCAATCAATAAGTGCGGTTTTGAAACCGTATGAGTAGGTTGAGCGGATAATTTTTCTGACATTGAGATTTCCTATGGTTAGAGAACTAAAAAAATCGAGATTTGACAACTTTTTGAAAGTTGTCAAATCTTAATCTAATCGAGATTTGACAACTTTTCGAAAGTTGTCAAATCTTAATCTAATCGAGATTTGACAACTTTTTGAAAGTTGTCAAATCTAAAACTAAAAATTAATCGAGATTTGACAACTTTTCGAAAGTTGTCAAATCTTAAATCGAGATTTGACAACTTTTTGAAAGTTGTCAAATCTAAAAAACTATCCACCAATAATAAAAATGCGTATCCTCACTTTAAACGTCAATGGTATTCGGGCCGCCGCCAAAAAAGGTTTATTTAACTGGTTGCCGCAATCACAAGCTGATGTCATTTGTTTGCAAGAAATCAAAGCTCAACAATCACAATTGACAGATTCGATATTTTATCCAACAGGCTATCATTGCTATTATCACGAGGCCGAAACACCGGGATATAGCGGCGTAGCACTGTATTCTCGGACCCCACCAGAGGAGGTGCGAATAAAATTGGATTGGCCCGAAATGGATACCGAAGGACGTTATTTAGAAGCCTATTTTGCTCATCTTAATCTTAGTGTGGTCTCACTCTATCTCCCCTCCGGTAGTAGTGGCCCCGTGCGACAAGCCGTGAAATGGCAGGTCTTAGAACGTTTGAAGCCCTATTTGCAACAATTGCGACAGACTCGCCGTGAATATATTTTAGGTGGTGATTGGAATATCGCCCATCGCCCCATTGATTTGAAAAACTGGCGCAGTAATCAAGACCATTCTGGCTTTTTACCAGAGGAGCGTGCCTGGTTAGATGAATTATTTGGCCCGCTTGGCTTTATCGATGCGTTTCGCGTAGTTAATCAAGCCGCCGGCGAATATACCTGGTGGTCCAATCGAGGACGGGCTTGGGATAATAATACCGGTTGGCGCATTGATTATCAAGTGATTACGCCTGGCTTAAAGGAAACCGTACAGGGCGCTAGTATTTATAAAACTGAACGCTTTTCAGACCATGCACCGTTGATAATTGATTATTCGATAGACCAGTTAAGGTAGGGTGCGTCCCACGCACCGTTTGGAAATCAGCATAGCACCTGCTGAGTGGTGCGTGGGACGCACCCTACAATTACTCAAATTTTACAATTACCCAAACCTTCAACTTTGGATGAGACCGCTCAAGATGAGACGGCGTTGCCAAAGCTGAAGATTTGGACTCCAACGTGGTGACCTTAGCTTAACTTCATGGTGGTTAGTTATGATGAGTGGAGCAACGGCGAGCTAGATTTGATAATTAGAGGTGGTCCCTACTAACTAAATATAACAGGTGACTAAAAATCCTAAAATCCTAAACCTTAGCTATTAGGACTCCTCGCCACCTTAAGATTGAGAGGCTTTTTTATGTAAGGTACTTTTTTTTAAAGAAGCACGAACTTCCGCCAACAGTTTATCTTTACTATAACCACCTTTTTGAAAAATATTTTGCACATAGTGATTCAACCGCGAGCAATCCTCAGTGGTAATATCTTTAGCGGTCATCACAATGACCGGAATATGACTTAGTTGCTTATCCTCATTCAAGTGTGTGACAAACTCAAAACCATCCATTTCTGGCATCATCAAATCCAATAAAATTAAGTCTGGTGGTTGCGCTATCACTCGCTGTAAACCGATTTTACCATTTTCGGCGGTCGATACTTGACAACCGGCCTTTTTTAAAATAGTTTCCATTAAATGTCGCGTCGCGTAATCATCTTCCACTACCATCACATGCGGGATTAGGCTTTGAATTTGGTATTTATTTAATACGGCACTGAGTTGTTCACGATTGACGGGTTTAATTAAATAATCCGCGGCCCCCAATGAATATCCCAATTGTTTCTCTTCCATCATCGTTACCATAATCACTGGAATTTCCGCTAATTCCGGGTCCGTTTTCAGTGCCGATAAGACCATCCAACCATCCATCCCTGGCATCATCACATCGAGAGTAATCGCATCGGGTTTGATTTTACGTGCTAATCGCAACCCTTCATCACCACCCGTGGCTACGGCTACTTGATAACCCAATTTGCTCAAATGATTATAAAACAATTCTCGAACCGCAACATCATCGTCAATTACTAAGACTATGCCTTGTCCTACTGCCTCCGTCTCAACCGACATATTTTCACTGTTATTCGGGGTCGCTTTGCCAGTAATTACTTGCACCGGTAACTTAATCGAAAAGGTACTACCATAGCCAAATTGACTGTGTACCTCAATCGCGCCTCCCATCATTTCCGTAAATCGTTTGGTGATCACCAAACCCAGTCCCGTGCCGCCATATTTGCGTGTGGTAGAGGCATCCGCTTGAGTAAACGCTTGAAATAATTTTTGAATTTGTGGCTCAGTCATACCGATGCCGGTGTCAATCACTTTAAATTCGACCCATTTTTTCTCTTCAATAAAGAGGTGCTGGACCGATAAAGTGATCGTCCCGCTTTCGGTAAATTTAGAGGCATTACTTAGTAAGTTTAACAAGGCTTGTCGCACTTTAGTTGAATCGGCATGAATGTTACCCAACGGCTCTACATAATTGAGTTGTAAATGATTCTGATGTTTTTCTAACAATGGTTGTATCGTGGTCACTACTTCATTTAACATGCTCCCCAAGTCAAAATCTTCCGTGTAAACTTCCATTCTCCCGGCTTCGATTTTGGAAATGTCCAACACATCGTTGATTAGCCCTAATAAATGTTTCCCCGCGGCATGAATTTTTTTCAAATCCGCGCTTAATTCTGCTTCTCCTAAATCCTCCGCGTCTTCTTGCAACATTTCACTGTAACCAATAATGGCATTGAGCGGAGTACGAAGCTCATGACTCATATTGGCAATAAATTGATTTTTGGTGCGATTAGCCATTTCCGCTTGCTCTTTGGCGCTGGTTAATTCAGTGGCTTGCTCTTCTAATTCATTAGCATAATCAATTAATTGCTTTTCGCGGTCGACTAAAATGGCCAACATAGCCTTAAACGCTTTCGCTAAATGTCCCAATTCATCTTTGCGCTGGTCGTCCAAATGAATATCATAATTACTGTCACCCACTTGCTGCATGGTAATCAAAAAATTATTGAGTGGTTGCGTAATTTGCCGGTGCATGATGACAAAGAGTGTGACCAAAATCACCACCAGTAACAACAGGCCAAAGATTAAAATCGCGCGCGACACCTCCCAAGCCATTTGCGCAAATAAAGCGGGCTGAGTTAAATCTATATACCAATAGCAAACTGTAGTGGTTAACATCACCACTAGGCTGACCCAGACTCCAACTTTAAATAAAGTGTTACGAGTCAAGGATTCTTCTTGGAGAGCTTGAAAAAACAATCTATTTAACATCTTAACAACGGACTCAGTTAAGCTAATTTTAGGCGAGCATAGGCGGTTTTCAGTTGAATTTTATCGATAACCGCGGTAACGGTAGCACCAAATTCTAATGATTGATTTGGCGTGGCCAAAAACGCTTCTACTCCCCAGGGTTGAATCTCTACTTTATAACCACCTTTAACATTTTCTATAATAAGCACCGGGAGCGGTTGCTTCAGCCATTGTTGTCGAAGATATTGCATAAACCAACGTTTTTTCGATTCTCCTTCGACGGATCTGGATTCACGGGTCGTTCTTTCTGCGGTTTCCAAAACCCTGAATAATTCCTCACGGTCATACGGTAACGGCTCTCCCACTAAATGGGCGACCAATTGACGTTGAATGACTAAATCGGCAAACCGGCGCAACGGCGAGGAAAGTTGAGTATAGACGGATAGACCTAAACCACTGTGGCTACCTGGTTGCAATGAGAGCGTCGAGGCACGTAAGAGGCGGCGAGCACGATGAAATCCCAGCGGATCTGCTAACATCTCCTCCGTAATAGGTTCCATCGGATATTCTTGGCTCCGGTAAATAATTGGCACTTGATGTCGTTGCGCATATTTAGCCGCAATGTGATTGGCTAAAATCATCATTTCGGCGACTAATAAGCGACTCGGCGAATCTCTCTCAATCAAGGTAATTTTAATGTTACCCTCATGGACGCTGACTTTAAATTCAGGACGGGGTAAATTAAAAGCACCTTCGGCCAGACGTTGGGCGTGCAATTGTTTAGTGCAGGCGAATAGTGCTTGTAATTGTTGCGCAGCAGTATCTTGGCCCTGGGCTATCATCTCATCCGCCTCACCATAGTGTAAACGTTGCCATACTCGAATCGGCTCCCGGCTGATTTTACTGTCTAATAACTCGCCACGATCATTCAGCCAAGCCCGGATGACAATGGCCGAACGAATTTGACCCGCCGTTAAACTGGCAATGTCACAAGAGACTGGTGCTGGTAACATCAAGACCGTTTGTGTCGGTAAATACACCGTAGTGCCACGCCGCATAGCTTCACGGTCGAGCACATCGCCACGATGCACCACACAAGCCGGATCCGAAATCGCAATCGTAATTTTCCACTGATCGTCTTCGCGTTGAATCGACAAAGCGTCATCTACTTCACGGGTTTCTTCGTCGTCAATACTGAAGGATAAATCAATTATGGTTTGAGTATCGCTCGGTAACCAAGGTTTTACCGCCGCCGCTGCTTCATTCACGGGTACGGAAAACTCTGGTTTTAAACCGGCGACAATGACATCACGCTCGGCCTCTGGCGGTAAGCGACCGCTTTTCAATAGACTTTCAAAGGCCAATTCTCTAGGGTTGAAATTATGCTCTTCGGCAGCACTACGCACCAATTCTTCTACGAATTTGTCAGCATTCCCCCGTAATAACCACGCTTCCAAACGCTCGACAAAGGAGGTCAAGCCTGGCGGTATGGCTAATAATTTTAAATCTTCGCTATCGTCATCGAAGCCGCTAGACACCGGCAGTTTGGCCATTTTTTTGAGCCAGTCTTTGGCGATGGATTTTTCTTGAGTGCGGTTTTGCTCCTGTTTGCGTTGCTGTTTTAATTCCTCCACTTGCTCAATACTGCGTGCTTCCCATAATTTGCCACGACGTTTAAAATGCAGTCGGTCCCGCGCTAAGGTTTTCCATATAGCCGCGAGATGCTCCGTGGTAATCTCACCGCCAAAATACAAATCGGCCAAATCATCCATTTCTGACATTTGCAACTCTCTGGCGCTTTCCCACAATAACGAAAGTTCGATCGTTTGACTTAACATTTCGACTTTAGCTTGAATGTTTGCCAATTTGGCGGACCAATCCTCCGGCGTTGAGGCTCGTTTAGGATGTTGCCATAACAGTTTATCCTCAGACCAAGTGCTGAGTTTCTTACTTTTTTCGCTCAGTGCTTGCAGTTGGTTGTTTTTTTCTCGTTTGAGAAGGCAGATGAAATTAATTTCATCGCCATTTTGTGCTACCCAGATGGTGCCGTCAAAGTCAGTCACAGTGATTATTCCTAAATAATGTATAATTTTCAAATAGATATAGATTTGACAATTTTTGAAAACATAGATTTGACAACTTTCGAAAAGTTGTCAAATCTAAAGTTGTCAAATCTTTCGAAAAAAGTTGCCAAATTTTTTAAGCCAGTCGTTTCTTCACATACCGTCCAGGCGCCGGTTCAATAATTGAATAATTAGCATTCCCCAAAGTTGGTGGTGCCGGCACCTCGGCGCCACCTTGTTTTTTTAACCAACTACTCCAGTATGGCCACCAACTACCGGCTTCCGATTTAGCGGTTTCTAACCAGCGTGCTGGTCCTTTGCCTAACTCTCCCCCTACCCAATAATTGCGTTTTTTCTTCGCCGGTGGATTGATAACCCCTGCTATATGACCACTGGCGCCTAGTACAAAGTGAATGGGGCCGGAGAATAACTCGGTGCTATTAAAAGTAGTTTTCCACGGTGCAATATGGTCTTCCAGAGTAGAGAGAAAGAAACTGGGTACTTTGATATTTCGCAAATCGATAGGCACGCCACACAAAGTCAACGCATTGGATTGTATCAATTTGTTTTCCATATACATGTTGCGAATATAGAAACTGTACATGTTAGCCGGTAAATTGGTGGGGTCACTATTCCAATACAGAATATCAAAAGGCGCAGGCGTTTGACCTTTTAGATAATTGTTGACAACATAAGACCAAATGAGGTCATTGGCACGTAACATAGAGAAAGTTAAAGCCAAATCTTTGCCCGACAGTATGCCGGTGTATTTAAGTTGTGATTCGCGCCGTGCTACTTGTATTTCATCCAAAAATACGCCTAACTCTCCAGGCTCGGAGAAATCGAGCATGGTTGTGAAGTAAGTCGCGGTCGCCACTGAATCATCGTTTTTTTGTTGCATCACGGCCAGCGCACTAGCTAAAATAGTGCCCCCAATACACCAAGAGCCGGTATTAATTTGTTTGGCTCCGGTAATTTCTTTGATCACCTTAAAAGCGGTGAAGACACCTAACTCTAAGTAATCATCCCAACTGTAATCACAATGCTCTTGGCCGGGGTTGACCCACGAGATCATGAATACCGTATTGCCTTGACTCACGGCGTATTTAACAAAGGAATTTTCCGGTCCCAAGTCTAAAATATAAAACTTGTTAATACAGGGAGGTACAATCACCAAGGGTCGGTCCAGGACGTTTTCAGTAGTAGGTTTATACTGAATCAGTTGCATGATCTCGTTTTCAAACACCACCGCGCCAGGGGTCGTAGCTAAATTCTGGCCTAACTCGAAAGCGGTTTCATCGGTCATACTGATGCGACCTTTTTCTAAGTCTGCCAGTAAGTTTTTCAATCCTTCCATCAAACTTTGTCCTTTCGTTTCCACCGCTAACTGCATGACTTCAGGATTGGTAATGGCAAAATTATTAGGGGAGATAGCATCGATAAAATATCTGGTGTAAAACATCAACTTCTTTTTATGGTTATCCTCCAGTGGAGTGACTTTAGCCATTTCATTGAAAAAGTTAGAGGTCAACAAATATGATTGTTTAACGTAATTAAACACCGGATTTTCTTCCCATTCTTTGCCAGCAAAACGGCGGTCACCTGGTACAGGTAAAACCACGGGTTTGGGTGTTGTTTGTTTATTGGCACTTAACATACTGATCCACAATCGCCATTGATCTTGTTGGTAGCGNGTGACTAATTCCAACCATTGTTGCGGATTTTGCAAAGATTGTTTCGTCCAGGCTTCCCAGGCACTCGTAAATTCTTTAAGCATTTCTTGCCCTTGATTGGCCATAAAGCTTTCGAAAAATCTAGTGGTCTCTTTACTAAACGATTGAAAAATCTCTTGTGGATTTTTAAATGGAAGTTGAGTTGACATGTATTCTCCTAAAATTTGAAATCCCGATTTGACAACTTTTCGAAAGTTGTCAAATCTAAACTCACACCAGATTTGACAACTTTTCGAAAGTTGTCAAATCTAAACTCACACCAGATTTGACCACTTTTCGAAAGTTGTCAAATCTAAACTCCGACCAGATTTGACAACTTTTCGAAAGTTGTCAAATCTAAACTCCGACCAGATTTGACAACTTTTCGAAAGTTGTCAAATCTAAAACTTCGACCAGATTTGACAACTTTTCGAAAGTTGTCAAATCTAAAACTATATCACTATTTATAAAGTGGTGTTTACTTGGCAACATCTTTTGGGTGATAATAAAGGATAATTTTTCAAACGTCAATCATCTATCGAGTATATTTTAGGACTTACGCGGTGGCCACAGACACTTAAATAATTATTCCAATAATTATCCTAACCCATTCATTATTAACCCTATTCTTAATTTAGCTATGAAAACTAACCCTTTAATTTTGATAGATGGCTCATCCTATTTGTACCGTGCTTTTCACGCACTTCCCTCACTGACTACCTCGCAAGGAATGCCTACTGGTGCAGTATATGGTATAACAAATATGTTAAAAAGTTTATTGGTCGATTATCAACCAATTTATGCGGCGGTGGTGTTTGATATCGCGGCTAAAACTTTTCGCGCCGATTTATATCCTGAATATAAAGCCAATCGGGCCAAGATGCCGGCGGATTTAATCGTACAAACTACCACGATTTATGACATAGTGCAAGCCTTGGGATTTCCATTGCTCAGAGTCGAGGGGGTAGAAGCCGATGATGTCATTGGCACTTTGGCGAAACAAGCGGAAGCTCAGGGAATGGATACGCTAATTTTTACCAGTGATAAAGATTTTGCTCAATTGGTCAGTCCTCACATTACTCTGATTGATACCATGAAAAACCATCGGTTAGATATTCAAGGTGTGATTGAGAAATTTGGAATTGCCCCGAAACTTATAGTTGATTATCTCTGTTTAACAGGAGATGTAGTGGACAATGTCCCTGGGGTACCTAAAGTCGGTCCCAAAACCGCAGTGAAATGGTTAACTACCTACGGCGACTTAAATCAATTAGTTACACAGGCTACTGAGATTAAGGGGAAAATTGGAGAATATCTGCGTCAATCCCTGCCACAATTTGCGTTAACCAGGCAGTTACTAACAATTAAATGTGATGTGTCGTTATCGCAGCTTCCCACCGACTTACAGGTCTGCCCGCCAGACCTTGAGAAATTACGTCAATTATTTACTCAATTGGAATTTAAGCCATGGTTAAGAGAATTGACCAACTTGACTAACTTGCAAAATTCTACCACTGTAGAACTAGATTTGCAAAAATCTATCCTTATTTATGAAAATGACGCTAAAGGAGATATTCTTAATACTTACTCTGCGACTACGGTGGCCACTCCTTACCAAATTTTACTTGATAAAACTGACTTTGACGACTGGCTTAAGCATTGTCACGCGACGGAATTATTAGCCATTTCGGTGCAAACCACAGGTGAGGAATATTTAACCGCTACACTGGTTGGAATTGCCATCACGATGCCGTCGCCGGTAACGGACCGTGCCTTACTAACGGTTTATATTCCATTGGCTCACGATTATTTGGGGGCACCCACGCAATTGCAACGTGACCAAGTGTTATCGGCCTTACAGCCCATTTTAGAAAATCCACAGCCGCTAAAAATTGGACATCACCTTAAATATGTGGCACAGGTCTTGGCCAATTATGGTATTCAATTGCAAGGGATGGCCTACGATACTATGTTGGAATCTTACGTATTAGACAGTACCCAAGATCATCAGTTAGCCGCGTTGAGCCAGCGCAGTTTAGGAATCACCGGGCTGAGTTTAACCGAGTTAACTGGGGCCGGCAAAAAACAATTGCCCTTTGCACAACTCAATCTGGTGCTAGCGGCCCAATATGCAACGCAACAAACTGAATTGGCTTGGCAAGTGCATCAAGTATTATGGCCCCAATTGCAAGCTCATCCAAGATTGTGTGAAATTTTCACCACGTTAGAAATGCCATTAATTCCCATTTTAGTGCAAATGGAACGTCATGGGGTTAATCTGGATGCGCATCTCCTTCAGCAACAAAGTACCGAATTAGCCGGTCAATTACATTATTTGGAGCAACAAGCCTATCAATTCGCCGGCACGGAATTTAATCTCAATTCGCCGAAACAATTACAAACGATTTTATTTGACCAGTTACAGTTACCCGTGTTGAAAAAGACCCCGAAAAAGGAGCCATCCACCGCGGTTGAAGTATTAGAAGAATTAGCGTTAAGTTATCCATTGCCACAGGTCATTTTAGACTATCGGAGCCTAAGTAAGTTAAAATCTACTTATACCGATGCGTTACCGCACCAAATTCAACCGCACACGCAACGGGTCCATACCTCTTATCAGCAAGCCGTCACCGTTACTGGCCGGTTATCTTCGGTGGCCCCCAATTTGCAAAATATTCCGATTCGGACCCCCGCCGGCCGGCGCATTCGTCAGGCATTTATTGCCACGCCAGGGTATCAATTATTGGCCGCGGATTATTCGCAAATTGAGTTACGAATCATGGCACACCTATCCCAAGATGAGAAATTATTGACCGCCTTTGCGAATCATCAAGATATTCACCAGGCTACCGCGGCCGAAGTGTTTAAGCTACCATTAACCGAAGTCACGCCGGCGCAACGACGCTGTGCGAAAGCGGTTAATTTTGGTTTAATTTATGGAATGCAAGCGTTTGGTTTAGCGAAACAATTAGGCATTGGTCAAGCGGCCGCTCAAAATTATATTAACACCTATTTTGAACGCTATGCCCAAGTTAAACTTTATATGGACACCACTCGCGAATTAGCGCGTCGCCAAGGTTATGTGGAAACAGTGTTTGGTCGTCGTTTATACATTTCTGACCTTCATGCCAAAAATGCACAGCAACGACAGTATGCGGAAAGAAGTGCTATCAATGCCCCGATGCAGGGCACTGCTGCCGATATTATTAAACGAGCAATGGTGAAGTTAGGGCCCTGGTTGCAAGTCAATGACGGTAAGATTAAATTATTGATGCAAGTACATGATGAATTAGTGTTTGAAATTCTCACGGCACAAGTAGAAGAGGCAACGGGGATAATTCGTCAAGCAATGGTAGAATCGGCACAATTAACCGTACCGTTAGTGGTAGAAGTAGGGGTGGGAAAAAATTGGGAAGAGGCGCATAGTTAAACCGCCAAAGTTGCCGGTAGTCCAGCGATGGCGGTGTTAAAATTTTCTCGTTCCTACGCTCCGCGTGAGAACGAGCAGAATATTGGAGTAGAAGCTTTAGCCAGAATCTTGGAGTAGAGGCTTTAGCCGGTAGGGGTCGGCACTTAATTACAGATTATCGCAGCCGGCCCACCGGCTAAAGCCTCTACTCCAACAGGTTTTTTCTCGTTCCCACGCTCCGTTTCCGGTAGTCCTTGCAAAGCGATGGCGGTGTTAAAATTGTTGAATAAAGCGAATGTCAAATAATTTAGCCGGTATGTGCGAATTGGCTGGCTGACCATGGAAATCGGAATTGGATATTAATTGTTCGATTACCTACGTCAACAGATGAAATCTCCAAAATTAATAAGTTTTAAAATTGACAAATTTCATATTACCTCTTACAATAAAAGTATCACTATCAAAAATGGGTAGTGGGGGAAAAAGTAGTGATCACCCCCCAGCTCCTCCTTAAAAAAGAAAGGAAAGGGCAACCACTTCTCTTAAATCAATAATTCATGTTGAACTACCTTAAAATTGAAAATTTCGCCATCGTTGATCACCTGGAACTGCGATTAAACCAAGGACTCACCATCATCAGTGGTGAAACCGGGGCCGGTAAATCTATTCTCATTGACGCTTTAGGATTAGTGTTAGGAGAAAGGGCGGATAGTAGTTTGGTTCGAAGCGGCGGTGAGATGGCCCAAGTGACTGCGAATTTCCACTTATCACCCAAGGTGCAACAGTGGTTGCATCAACAAAATCTGTTGCCAGTGCTGGAGCCGCAATGTCAAATTCGTCGCCTGGTTCAGCAAAATGGTCGTTCTCGTGGCTTTATTAATGATAACCCGGTTTCCGTACAAATTTTACGCAAACTGAGTGAATATTTGGTCGATATTCATGGTCAACATGTTCATCAATCTCTGCTTAAACATGATATGCAACGTCAAATTGTGGATGACATGTTGTCAGACCAGCAAGTATTGGAACGAGTGAAACAAACTTATCAACGTTGGAAGTCTCTACAAGTGGCGTTACAAGCGATGGGTGGCCAGGATCGCGAGTCTAAATTAGCACTCCTCCGTTATCAAGTGCAAGAATTGGAAAAATTTGAACTGACTTCGCAGGCGATTCAATCTTTAGAGGAAGAACATCGCCGGTTGGCTCATGCGCATAAATTGCTAGAAAATAGTCAACAAGCCTTAGCGTTATTAGATGCCGAAGGAGAAGATTCCACTTTATCCTATCTATTTTGTGCGAGTCGCGAATTGAATGCGGTACAAAAACATGATAATCAACTGAATGACATCATTACGATGTTAGACAATGCCATCACCCAAACTCAAGAAGCGGTTCGAGAATTGCGTCATTATCTAACTAAATTAGATATTGACCCGCCACGGTTACAAGAAATAGAACAGCAAATCAGTGCCTTGCAAGACCTGGCACGTAAGCATAAAATTCGCGTGAGTGAGTTGCCCGCGTATTTTGAGCAGGTCACTAATCAATTACAACAGTTGGAAAACTATGAACAAAGTGTTAACCGTTTGCAAGGTGAAATGGTCGAGGCCTGGCAAGATTATCGACAAGTGGCTGAGGAGTTACATGAGCAACGTTTACACACGGCTCAACAGTTAAGTAAGCAAATCACGGCCTATATGCAGCAATTGGGGATGCCGGGCGGCAATCTGGTGATTGCGGTGAGTGCCGATGAAGATGCCGCACCGGCGTTAGCGGGCATGGATTTGGTAGAATTTTTAGTTAGTACCAATCCGGGCCAAGTGCCGCGACCTTTAGCTAAAGTGGCTTCTGGCGGAGAATTATCCAGAATTAGTTTAGCGATTCAAGTCATTGCGGCGCAAACGAGCGGGGTACCGACTTTGGTCTTTGATGAGGTGGATGTAGGCATTGGTGGCGGCACCGCCGAAATTGTTGGCCATCTGTTGCGGCAATTAGGTACACAGCGTCAAGTCTTTTGTATCACTCATCTGCCGCAAGTGGCTTGTCAGGGGTCTCATCATTTACGGGTCACGAAAACCATTTCGCGACAAAATACGACGACCAAGATTAAATGGTTAGAGGAATCACAACGAGTAGAAGAGGTAGCGAGAATGTTAGGTGGGGTGGAAATCACCGCGCAAACGTTGGCTCATGCTCAAGAGATGTTGCAACGACAACAGCAGGCGAGTTAGACTCGAAGATAGATTTGACAACTTGAAAAAAGTTGTCAAATCGGTGGTACATTCTCGAAGATAGATTTGACAACTTGAAAAAAGTTGTCAAATCGGTGGTACCTCCTGTGGTACCTTCTTGGTAATCAAAAAATTACCATATTCACACCATTCGGCAATGATACACTCTCTACATTTCGGCTGTCGCGCTAAACAGGTATAACGACCATGTAAAATTAACCAATGGTGCGCCTGCTGACGATATGGCGCTGGTACTTGCTTTAATAATTGCTCCTCCACGGCTCTAACCGTCTTGCCGTGGGCTAATCCAGTACGATTGGCGACTCGAAAAATATGCGTATCTACCGCTATCGTCGGTTGGCCATAAGCGGTATTTAAAATTACATTCGCGGTCTTCCGGCCCACCCCTGGTAATGCTTCCAATTCCTCACGAGTCTGTGGCACCTCTCCATGATGTCGCTCGATCAAATATTGACAAGTACTTATTAAATGACGTGCCTTGGTATTGAATAAACCAATTGTTTTAATATATGGTTTTAACTTTTCTTCTCCTAATGCCAACATTTGCGCCGGAGTCTTCGCTATTTTAAATAATTGGGCCGTGGCTTGATTAACACTAATGTCAGTCGCTTGTGCTGATAATATCACTGCCACTAATAACTCAAAGGTACTTTGATAGTTTAATTCGGTGGTTGGATGCGGATTTTGGGCTTGTAAACTGGCAAAGAGCGCCCGACAGTGTTCACGTTTCATCATAGAAATTTTGGGTAGTGATGTTGGAGTAGAGGCTTTAGCCGGTCTTGGAGTAGAGGCTTTAGCCGGTCTTGGAGTAGAGGCTTTAGCCGGTCTTGGAGTAGAGGCTTTAGCCGGTCTTGGAG
>BS_KBA_SWE02_21mDRAFT_10000487_pt1 | contig 14884 bp, 14 predicted proteins | sample BalSeasSWE02_21m_FD_9196 | JGI IMG/M metagenome (IMG submission 9196)
CGTTAGCAGGGGGCAGGCGGTCAACGACTCCCTCAAGGGTAAGGTTCTGGGTAGTATCTTCTTTGAGCCATCCACCCGCACCAGGCTCTCTTTCGAAACAGCAATGAACCGCCTTGGCGGCGGGGTTGTAGGTTTCGCGGGAACCGAGGCGACCTCCGTCGTCAAGGGCGAGACCCTCGCCGATACCATAAAAATGGTCAGTGGTTATACCGATGCCATCGTCCTGCGGCACCCGCGTGAGGGCGCCGCCAAGCTGGCCACAGAATTTTCGGATGTGCCGATCATCAATGCAGGTGATGGTGCCGGTCAGCATCCAACGCAAACATTACTGGATCTATTCACGATCAGGCAGCATACCGGCCGGCTGGAGGGTCTGAACATCAGCCTGGTCGGCGATCTCCGTTATGGAAGAACCGTACACTCCCTGGCATACGCCTTGTCCAAATTCGGCAACACCATCAACCTGGTATCACCGGAAGGGCTGGAGATGCCCGGCGAGGTGGTTGAACACCTTGAGGAAAGCGGGCAGTTTGGCGTTGCCTGCCATGATGCGCAACAGGTTATCGCAGACACGGACATACTTTATGTCACCAGGATCCAGAAAGAACGTTTTCCGGATCCGGTTGAGTACCAGAAAGTCGCAGGTAAATACCTGATCGACCCGCAGCTTGTATCCCAGGGGCCTGAGCGCATGATCGTCATGCATCCGCTGCCGAGGATTAACGAAATTACCCCGGAAGTTGATGCCATGCCGCAGGCCAAGTACTTCGTCCAGGCGGCTAATGGTGTGCCGGTGAGAATGGCATTGCTTTCAATGGTGATAGGAGGCGCCTGATATGTCGCACAAGTACATGAAAGTCGCAAGGATCGAACAGGGTACGGTGATCGATCACATACTGCCCTCCATGGCGTTTGACGTACTCAGGGTGTTGAGATTATCGCGCGACAAGACCATGAGCATACTGGTTAACAGCCCTTCAAAAAAGGGTGGCAAGAAAGATATCCTGAAGTTTGAAGACGTCGAATTGACGGCTGAGGAAGCGAACCTCGTGGCGCTGGTTTCGCCCCAGGCAACGATCAATATCATCGTTGGCGGCAAGGTGGTCAAAAAATTTAATGCCGAGGCGCCAAAGATCGTCAGGGGCATCCTGACCTGCTCAAATCCGAATTGCATATCCAATCAGAACGAACCCATAACCACCGAGTTCAGATTATGTCCTGATGAAGGCCATCGCTATGTTTGCGCTTATTGCGAAAGGGATATTATCGATCTGGTCAAGCGAATCGGCTCATAGACCACACCGGGTTGGGTGATCTATGTGCCTGATTGATATGTGTTATATGTGACGGTCTAACGTTTTAAGCTTTTGCGTAAGTGCTCTAATGCCGCCAACTGTGCAACAGCCTGGGACAACTGGGCCTGTGCTTCTGCGATATCCTTCTCACCATGACGATCGGCCAATGCCCGCTCAGCTTCCGCTTTGGCGGCCTTGGCAGCAACTTCATCGAGATCCTTGCCACGCATGGCAGTATCTGTCAAAACGATAACCATGTGCGGCTGAACCTCAAGAATGCCACCACTCACAAAAAAGAAGTGTTCCTTACCATCGGCTTGCTGAACACGGACCGGCCCGGCTTTTAGCTGGGTGATCAGTGGCGCATGGCGTGGGGCGATACCCAGATCACCAGAAATACCGGAGGCAAAAATCATCGTTGCTTCACCCGAGAAAATTTCTTCGTGTGCGCTTACGATGTCACATTGTATGGTCTTGGTCATAATTCCGGCCCCGCAAATAGAGAATGCTTAAAAAGAGGCTGCTCAGGCCGCTTCTTTCTTAGCCATTTCCGCACCCTTGGCGACGGCTTCTTCAATCCCGCCGACCATGTAGAACGCCTGCTCGGGTAAGTGATCGTACTCACCGTCAATAATACCCTTGAAGGCGCGAATCGTATCTTTGAGGGTTACGTATTTACCGGCGGAACCCGTGAAGGTTTCAGCAACGAAGAAAGGCTGGGACAGAAAGCGTTGAACTTTACGCGCACGTGCCACGACCTGTTTGTCTTCTTCAGATAATTCGTCCATACCAAGAATAGCAATGATGTCCTTGAGCTCTTTATAGCGCTGTAAAACACCCTGCACGGCGCGGGCTATATCATAGTGCTCCTGACCGATCAGGTTAGGGTCCAGCAGACGCGACGTTGAATCCAGTGGATCCACCGCCGGGTAAATACCCTGCTCTGCGACATTACGGCTGAGTACCAGGGTTGCGTCAAGATGCGCAAAGGTGGTTGCCGGAGATGGATCGGTCAAATCATCCGCAGGTACGTATACGGCCTGGAAAGAGGTGATTGAGCCGGTCTTGGTGGTGGTGATGCGTTCTTGCAACAGACCCATTTCCAGGGCCAGAGTCGGCTGGTAACCCACCGCTGAAGGCATACGGCCCAGCAGTGCTGATACTTCTGTTCCTGCCAGGGTATAGCGGTAGATGTTGTCGATGAACATCAATACGTCATTACCCTGATCGCGGAATTCTTCAGCCATGGTCAGACCGGTCAGAGCCACACGCAGACGGTTGCCCGGCGGTTCGTTCATCTGGCCATAGACAAGTGATACCTTGCCAAGTACATCGGCATCTTTCATTTCGTGATAAAAATCATTACCTTCACGTGTGCGCTCACCGACACCGGCAAATACGGAGAAACCGGAGTGCTCGATAGCGATGTTACGGATCAACTCCATCAGGGTTACCGTTTTACCGACACCGGCACCACCAAACAGACCCACTTTACCGCCCTTTGCGATCGGCATGATCAGGTCAATAACCTTGATACCCGTTTCCAGAACGTCGTTACCACCGGCCTGATCTTCATATGAAGGTGGTTTACGGTGAATCGGCATCCGCTTTTCTTCACCAATCGGCCCGGCTTCATCAATCGGCCGTCCCAAAACGTCCATGACACGCCCGAGGGTTTTCACACCGACAGGAACCATGATCGCCTCACCTGTGTCGGTGACCGGAATACCCCGTTTCAAACCATCGGTGGATCCCAGTGCAATTGTGCGTACCACGCCATCGCCAAGTTGTTGCTGCACTTCCAGCGTGATATCGGTGTTATCAACGGTCAACGCGTTGAAAATCCGGGGCATGGCATCGCGTGGAAACTCCACATCAACGACGGCGCCGATTACCTGAACAATTGATCCAGCACTCATAAAACTCGCTCCACTCTTTTGGTGAGATGTGAAAACTGCGTGACTGACAAAAACCCCGGTCCCGCATTATTCACAAATTAATAATGTCCTGTTTAAAACGCAAAAGCAGTACCCGGCCCAAACTGGCCCGGTGATCAAACCGCTGCTGCGCCGCTAACTATCTCTGAAATTTCCTGGGTGATAGCGGCCTGACGTGCCTTGTTATAGGCCAGCTTCAGCTCAGCGATCAAGTCCCCCGCATTATCGGTGGCGTTCTTCATCGCCAACATGCGTGCAGCATGCTCCGACGCGAGATTTTCCAGTACTGCCTGGTAGATCATACCTTCGATGTAGCGCACAGATACCTCGTCCAGAAGTGTCTTGGCGTCGGGTTCGTAGATGTAATCCCAAATTTCATGCAACTGGGTGTCATCGGTTGGTGGTAATGGCAGCATTTGCACAATCACCGGTTCCTGCGTCATCGTGTTGATAAACAGGTTGGACACGATATACAGCCGCTGAATGCCATTGTCACGGTAGGCCTCGATCATGATCCGGATTGCGCCGATCAGGTCTTCAATCTGGGGTTTTTCACCCAGGCCGCTGACACTTCCCATGATCTCGACTTTGACGCTCTTAAAAAAAGCTGCCGCCTTTTTACCCAGTGTCACGATGCTGACGTCTGCGCCTTTAGCCTTCCACGCTGACATGTCTTTCAAAAGCAGCCGGAAAAGATTGTTGTTAAGCCCACCGCAAAGACCGCGATCCGTAGAGACTACGATATATCCGACTTTTTCTACCGTGTCATATTCAACCGTAAAGGGGTGACGGATTTCCGGATTGGCCTTGCTCAGATGTCCGCTGATGCGGCGCATCATGCGCACATAGGGGCGCGTGGCGTTCATCAGGGCCTGAGACTTTTTAATTTTACTGGCAGAAACCGTTTCCAAAGCAGCGGTCACCTTCATGGTGTTGCCGATACTCTGAATCTTGCCTGTTATTTCCTTGCCGCCTGCCATATTTGGCTTGCTCCTACTTTTTAGCTGGTCCGCTTACCAGGAACCGGTTGCCTTGAAGTCTTTCAGGGCCTCGTTCAGCTGCGCCTCAATATCGTCGTTCCAGTCACCATGTTCCAGAGTTTCCAGCAATTCTGCTTTCGAACTTGCCATGTATTCCAACAAAGCAGCTTCACAGGCGCCTATCTTGAGCAGCTCAACATCATCAAGATAACCGCGATCAGCTGAGAACAACGAAACTGCCATTTTGCCGACAGACAACGGGCTGTACTGTGCCTGTTTCATCAATTCCGTTACCCGTTGACCGCGATCCAGCTGTTTGCGGGTCGTGTCATCGAGATCGGAGGCAAACTGGGCGAAAGCCGCCAGTTCGCGATACTGGGACAGGGCCAGACGAATACCGCCACCCAGTTTCTTGATGACCTTGGTCTGTGCTGCGCCACCCACACGTGATACGGACAAACCGGCGTGTACGGCTGGACGGGTACCGGCGTTAAACATGTCGGTTTCCAGGAATATCTGGCCATCCGTAATAGAAATTACGTTGGTTGGTACAAAAGCAGATACGTCACCGGCCTGGGTTTCAATGATCGGCAGAGCCGTTAACGAACCGGTTTTGCCCTTTACCCTGCCTTCCGTGAATTTTTCTACGTAGGCTTCGTTGACCCGCGCCGCACGTTCTAATAGACGGGAATGCAGATAGAACACGTCACCTGGATAAGCCTCACGACCCGGCGGACGACGCAACAACAGGGACACCTGGCGATAGGCCCAGGCCTGCTTGGTTAAATCGTCATAAATAATCAGCGCATCTTCACCACGATCGCGGAAGTATTCACCCATGGTGCAACCGGAATACGGCGCAATGTACTGCATCGCTGCCGATTCGGAAGCTGAAGCATTAACCACGATGGTATGTGCCATGGCGCCATGCTCTTCCAGCTTGGCGACCACGTTGGCCACGGTTGATTGTTTCTGGCCAATGGCGACATAGACNCACTTAATGCCGGANTTGACCTGGTTGATAATGGTGTCNATGGCGATGGCGGTTTTNCCAATCTGGCGATCGCCGATGATCANTTCGCGCTGACCGCGACCGATCGGTACCATGGCATCGATTGATTTCAAACCGGTTTGCACCGGCTGGGAAACTGATTTACGCCAGATGACGCCCGGTGCGACTTTTTCGATAGGTGCGAAGCCATCGTTATCAATCGGACCCTTGCCATCAATTGGATTACCCAGCGCGTCAACCACGCGGCCCAGCAGACCACGGCCATGCGGTACTTCGAGAATACGCCCGGTACATTTGACCGTATCACCTTCCGTGATGTGTTCGTAGTCACCCAGAATAACCGTACCAACGGAGTCACGCTCAAGGTTAAGCGCCAGCCCGAAAGTGTTGTTGGGGAACTCGATCATTTCACCCTGCATGGCGTCTTCGAGACCGTGAAGCCGGGCGATACCATCGGAAACACTCACTACCGTGCCTTCATTACGCGTTTCGGCCGAAATATTCAGCTGTTCAACACGTTTTTTGATCAGTTCGCTGATTTCAGATGGGTTCAATGTCGTCTGCATCATCTTTTTCCTATTGGGTCACGGTTTTTCCGGTGACCGTTCTGTGTCTGTTAATTCAGTTAGTAAGGCTGTTCGACAGCTTTGTAAGCCTGTCTTTGAGCGATCCGTCGATAACCTGGCCGCCGGCATATATCACTGCTCCGCCGATCACACTTGAGTCCACTTCGCTTTGCAGAATGATCTCGCGGTCAAAACGTTTGGCGAGGGCAGCTTTCATACGCGCAGCCTGGCTTTCATCAAGAGCAAAAGCCGAAACGACCCGCACGCGAAGTAACTTGTCTGCTTCTTCACGCAGCTTTTGGTATAACGATGTAATTTCCGGCAACAGGGGAAGACGCTTGTTTTCTGCCAAAACAGAAAGGTAATCCCTGAAACTGGCATCGAAAGCGTCAGCAGTTGCTGCCGACACTATTTGCACAATCTCGCCACCGCTGACATGCGGGCTTTCCAGCAGGTCCGCCAATGTCTTTTCCGTCACCAGCGCGCTGGCTAATTCCAGCATCTCATTCCAACGGCCGGTAGTATCACCGGCCAGTTCGAACGCGGCCTTGGCATAAGGGCGGGCCAGTGTGGTCACATTGCTCATGGTCAGATCTCGGCGATCAGCTTGTCGAGAAGCTTGCGATGGGTTTCCGCATCAACTTCCCTTTCGAGTATTTTGGATGCGCCCAAAACCGCAAGGGTAGCAACCGAAGAACGCAATTGCTCACGGGCCTGGTTGGTTGCCAATGCGATATCGGCTTCAGTCGCTGTGGCCTGGCGGCGGCGCTCTGCACTCGCGTCATCTTTCGCCTGTTCAAGAATCTGGCTATGACGCAGATTGGCTTGATCCACGATCTCACCCGCCTTGTTACGGGCCTCGAGAATCTGCTCACCAGCGGTCAGTTTTGCAGCTTCGAGCTCTTTTTCAGCAAGGTCGGAAGCAGCCAGACCTTCGGCGACACGCTCACGGCGCTCGTCTATGGCTTTGAGCAGAGGCGGCCAGATAAATTTCATGCAGAACCACACGAAAATCATCATCGCGATTGACTGCAAAATTAAAGTGGCATTGATGTTCATGCCTTACCTCGTTCAGATGGTTCAGTTAACTGCCCGGAAATCCGGGCAGGCGCATAGATCTGGCTGATTAACCGCCCAGGGCGTTTTGCAGCTGACCCACAAACGGGTTTGCGAAAGTAAAGAACAACGCAATACCTACACCAATCATCGCGACGGCGTCCAACAGGCCGATAGCCAGGAAGAACTTACCCTGCAGCATCGGTGCCAGTTCAGGCTGACGTGCAGAACCTTCCAACAGGCGACCGCCCAGAATACCCACACCAATACCCACACCTAATGCGCCCAAACCAATCAGCAGCGCTACGGCGATTGCGGTCATACCAATTACAATTTCCATCTATAACTCCCTTTCTAAGAGATTAATTACCTAAAAAAAATAAAAAAACCAATTCAACCAAAAAACACTTTACCCATAAAAAAACTAGTGATGCTCATGCGCCATGCTCAGGTAAACAATGGTCAGCATCATAAAGATAAATGCCTGCAAAGTTACGATAATCAAGTGGAATGCAGCCCATATGAAGTGCATTAACTGCCCACCCAAAAACGCCAGACCACCCACCAGAAGCAACTCGACCATCAGGATCCAAAGTGTCTTCTTGGTGTCAATTTTGCCCTTCATGTTCAACCACAGGGTTGCAAACACACTGGCGCTGGCGGCTGTCCAGAACCAGCCCGGGACGTGTTCACCAAACACTGAACTGAGACCCGCCGCAATAAACCCGGAACCTGCTGTGAAAACGACAGCGATCAGGATGAATATCAATTCACCCGCATACATGTTTCCGAACAGTCGCAAACCGAGTGATACGGGTTTGGCCAGCAGCGCAACGGTTTCCAGAAGCAGGTTAGGCAAAAAGAACACCGCCTTGCCAAAGGCGCTGCTGGAAGCAAATGGCTGACCGGTCAGTTCAGCAATAAAACCGCCAACACCCTTGACCTTAATACTGAAATAGAGGATCAAAATGAACACCGTCAAGGCCATGCTCATGGTGAGGTTGATGTCGGTGGTTGGAACGACCTTTTGATAAGGAATACCTGCCTGCATTGCCACCCAGGGTAGCCAGTCGACCGGCAACAGATCCATAAAATTCATGAAAAAGACCCACACAAACAAGGTCAACGCTAACGGCGCGATAAATTTGCTGGTGCCGTGGAAGGATTCACGCACACTGGTATCAACAAACTCAACAATAATTTCGACAAAAGCCTGGAATCGGGTGGGGACACCGGAATTGGCTTTTTTAGCCACGCTTCTGAACATTGCATAAAAACAAAAGCCAAGGAGCAGGGCCCAGAACATCGTGTCTACATTAAAAGACCAGAAACCCATCGCAGTCGCGTCGGCAGCAGAATGGGCGATGCCCCATGTTCCGTCTGCGTGCTGCCCGAAGGTCAGGTTCTGCAAATGGTGGCCGATGTATTCGCCGGTGGTTAAGTTTTCGGAGTCGATTGACATGGATTACTGTCCGCTCAAAATTTTAATTCCCCATCCGGGGAAATATGTGTTCAATTTAGTAGCAGAAAGCGGTTAGTCAGCTTGTCGCTATTAGCGCGGCATTATAACACTCTGGTCAAAGTCAGAGCAACGCTATGGGGCGGCTTTTAATCATCATCGGCGTCATGTTTATAGTTGCTAAAAGCAGGCCTAAACTTTTGACCCTGTCATGGTTTGGTGAAAGCATACATAATTACCCTCGTTCAAAAACCATCGGCGTGGCTGGCGCAATACTAATCGGCCGGTGATAAATAGGGAGAGAGCAGATGACGGGTAATTCTTATTCAGTATTTAACGCGATGGTGGATATCGTCGCCGCACCGGGCAAAGCCCTGGAGGAAATCAAGTTACATACTTCCTGGTTATGGTGGCCTTTGCTGATCACCATGATAATGGCGTCCGGTTTGATGGCTTATTATTACAACTGGGTGGATTTTCCATGGCTGGTTGAAGAAACCATCCGCCAGGTGCCTGTCGAGAAGCGCGCTGAAAGTGCGGACGCTATCAGGCAATTTATGCATCCCGGCACCAGTATGTGGACGGCGGTGGTCGCCATCGTGCTCTTTTCTTTTATCATTTACGCGATCCAGGCTTCTTACCTGCATCTGGCCAACAAGCTCATCACGGGTGCCGATATCGGTTATGGGCAGTGGTTTTCTTTCAGCGTCTGGACCGCTTTTGTAGGTGTGTTCGGTGCCCTGGCAGGTTTTGTCATCATCTTCACGGCAGATTCGAACCAGTTGCCAACGCAAAGCCTGCAGGCGCTGTCGTTAAATTCACTGCTGGTCCACGCGGGGCCGGGCGAGCCGTTATTTACCTGGGCAAGTTCGCTGACCCTGATCAACTTCTGGACGTTTTTCCTGATGAGCATCGGTTATGCGCGTTGGACCGGTGCCGACATAATGAAATCAACCGTTATCGCGGTGCTGCCGTGGGCGGTTATATTCGGTGGTTGGGCGGCGATGGTTTAACGGTGCGTTTTAAATGAAAAAAATCCTGATATTTGCCGCGCTGGGCGCACTGCTGGTTGGCTTGCCCTTGATTTCGAAATTCACCCGTGGCACAGATACCAAGCAGGTTGAAGTTCAGAAAGTTGAACTCAAGCTGATCAAGAGCTCAATCCTGGCTTCCGGCACGCTTGCTTATCGCGAACAGGTTCAATTACGTTCCGAGGTCATCGGCCAGGTTATTGAATTACATGTGGAGGAAGCGGACCAGGTTAAAAAAGGTGACCTGGTCATCACCCTGGACCCCAAAACTTACCAGGCACAGGTGGACCAGTCCGACGCACGGGTGCGTATCCAGGAGATCGCCATTGAGCGGCAACACCTGTTGATCAAAACCCTGGCAGACCGTTTTGAGCGGCAGAAAACCATGTTTAAGAAAGACCTGGTGGATCAGGACAGCTACGAGAGACTGGAAAGCGAACTGGCTTTGGCAAAAGTGGATCTTCGTTCCCTGCAGGAATCCCTGACCCAGGCGCGTGCCGCCCTGGACCAGTCGCAAGAGCTGCTCAGCAAGACGCAAATCAAGTCGCCTATCGATGGTGTGGTGATCCAGCTGGATCTGAAGGTGGGTGAAACCGTCATTGCCGGCACCACAAATATTCCAGGTTCCACGATGATGGTTATCGCCGATCCTTCGGTGACACTGACCGAGGTACAGGTCGACGAGGCCGACATCGCCCAGGTTCGTGAAGGCCAGAGCGCCGATATCTTTACGGCGGCTTATCCCGATACACCGCTTACCGGCAAAATTCAGTCTATAGCAACGGTTGCACGCCAGACACCGGGTCAGGCGAGCCTTTCGTTCCTGGTAAAAATTCTGGTCGATGAGCAGAACGTGATGATCATCCGCCCAGGTATGAGTGTGCGTGCTGATATTTATACACAGAGCAGTGAAGAGACGCTGGCGGTTCCGGTGCAGGCCGTGCTCTACGATGAAGATTCCGATGAAGATGAAAAGGCCGGGGAGAAAAGGGACAAAAAGGATAAAACCTATGTGTTCGTGATCGAAGACGGGAAAGCTGTCCGCAAGGACGTGGAGGTCGGTATCTCCAGTGATAGTGACCAGGAAATCGTCGCAGGTCTTGAACAGGGGGATACGGTGATATCCGGTCCTTTCAGGGTTTTACGCGACCTGAATGATGGTGATGCGGTCGAGGAAAAAGAACCGGATGCAAAAATTGAAGGTGAAAATTCCGTGACGGTGGAAATCGATTAATGCAAGCGGGTGAAACAGAACCGCCTGTTATCCAGTTAAAGAACATTTACCGGACTTATGCGATGGGCGACCAGGTGCTCAACGCGCTGGCTGGCGTGGACCTGGAAATTTCGCGCAATGAGTATGTCGCAATTGTCGGTGCTTCGGGTTCCGGCAAATCGACGATGATGAATATTATCGGCTGCCTGGACCGGGCCACGAAGGGTGACTACCTGCTCAATGGTACCGACGTCGGTGAGATGAGCGAGGCGGATCTCGCCAAGGCACGTAACCGGGAAATCGGCTTCATATTCCAGAGCTTTAACCTGTTATCGCGGGCCTCTGCACTTAAAAATGTGATGCAACCGCTGGTTTACAGGGGTATACCGCGTGCCGAGCGTAAACGTCTCGCCACCGAAGCATTGGGGCATGTCGGGCTGGGTGACCGGCTGGAATCGCGACCCAACCAGATGTCCGGCGGTCAACGACAGCGGGTTGCCATTGCACGTGCATTGATCGGCAACCCGGCGATATTGCTGGCCGATGAACCTACCGGCAACCTGGACAGCAAGACCAGCCAGGAGATCATGGCCCTGATCGATCAGCTGCATCAACAGGGTCAGACCGTCATCATGGTGACCCACGAGCCGGATATCGCTGCGCATTGCGAGCGGGTGATACGTCTCACCGACGGTAAGATAGAGTCGGATGAGCGCAAGCAGGTTGCAGCAGCCTGATGTTCGCGCTTTTTGAAAGTTTCCGGTCCGCGCTCGAGTCCATCCGCGCCCACGGTTTTCGTTCCTTATTAACCTCTTTGGGGATCATCATTGGCGTGACCTCGGTGATCGCGGTGGTTTCGATCGTGCAGGGGCTGTCTTACACCATCAATGCACAGTTTGCCGGCCTGGGTGGAAACTCACTGACGATTCGTTCTTATACCCCCTTTAAAAAACAGATCCAGGGTCGCATGGCCAAGCTGCGGGACAGTGATATGGAGGTCATAAAGAAGCGAATTGACGGTATTTCCGAGATTACGCCGGTGTTGTTTACCCAGACCGGATCGCAGGGTGCCATCAGCTATCGTTCCCAGGTGTCATTTTCACGTGTGATAGGAATTGGCCCCAGTTACCTCGATGTCAACAGTGTTTATCCCCAACAGGGCCGCTTCTTTACAACGGATGATGATGAGCGGCGGCGCCTGGTCTGTGCCGTTGGTGTTGATGTCATCGAGGATCTTGAGATACCGGGTGATCCCATCGGAACCTATTTCCGGGTGGGTAATGAATGGTGCAAGATCGTTGGCGTGATTGAAGAGCGCGGCGAGTTATTTGGTTTTTCGCAGGATAATTTTGTGCTGCTGCCCTACGGCACCGCCAAGCGCATCATGGGCGCATCGAGGGACCTCGACATCCAGATCCAGTTGCTGGTCGATGACATGAATCGCCAGGACGAAGTCAAGGACCGTATCCGCCGTGTATTACGCCAGGAGCATGGGCTCAAAGCCGGTGAGCCGGACGATTTCAGGGTACAGACTGCGGAACAGTTAACCGAATCATTCAATACGGTCATCAACATGGTGACCGCCGTATCCGCCGGAATCGTTGGCATATCATTATTGGTCGGCGGCATCGGTATCATGAATATCATGCTGGTATCGGTGACCGAAAGAACCCGCGAAATCGGTATCCTCAAAGCCCTGGGTGCGACGCGTCAGGATATCCTCTTGCAGTTTTTGATCGAGGCACTGGCTTTAACCATGATCGGCGGCCTGGTAGGTGTCGCTTTAGGTTATGGAGTGGGTGCATTGGTGGCTGCCCTGTTACCGGGATTCCCGGCAGCGCATGTGCCTATCTGGGCAGTGCTGCTGAGTTTTGGTTTCTGTGCGGCAGTGGGTATCATCTTTGGGATTGTTCCGGCTGCCAAGGCTGCCCAGCTGAATCCGATTGACGCTTTGCGTTACGAATAGCTTCACTTGCCGCCTTGTCTTTCCGTTGCGGGTGATGCCTTTAAACCCGGGCAAAAAAAGAGCTGGTGGCACTTTCGTCACCACCAGCTCCGTTTCAGATCACCGGGCCTAACGCCCTTTTAATCGTCGTTACTTGTCGCCCGCGCCTTTGGTTATCGACTCCATCACGCGTTCGAGGTTGAAGCTGCCGGGTTTCTGGCGTGGCGGAAACTCGCGGAAACTCTGTAGCCATTTGCCGACGTAAGCACCGGCGGGCGCGAACACAAACATGTGATCAACCCACCACCTGTCGTAGCCGATACTTTCATCCCAGGCGATTTCGAACGGATCCATACGCAGATTGGCCAGCATTGGAGCCCGTAATACCGTGAATGGTTGTGTCCACACGTCAACTCCTTCATGGTCCTGGCGCAGGAATGTGATTTTCCAGTTGTTATAACGCAGTGCGGCGACATTGCCATCATCGGTCCAGTAAAGAAACTCTTGACGTGGCCACTCTGCTTCACCTCTGAACGCCGGGCCCAGATCGTAACCATCCAGGTGAACCTTGTAATTCATCCCGCCGACCTTTTTACCTTTCAGCAATTCCTCTTTCACGTTAGGATCGCCTGCGGCGGCCAGCAGCGTGGTGAACATGTCTTCATGGGCGCCGATGTCGTTGATGATGGTGCCCGGTTTAATGGTGCCTGGCCACCTGATGGCCGTCGGCACACGAAAGCCGCCTTCCCATTGCGTGGCTTTCTCGTTGCGGAACATCGTGGTGCCACCATCAGGCCAGGAGAAAAACTCCGCGCCGTTGTCGGTGGAGTACATGACAATGGTGTTGTCTTCTACACCCAATTCTTCGAGCTTGGCCAGCAACTGGCCCACCATCGCGTCGTGCTCGACCATGCCATCGGCATAAATACCGAGACCGGTCTTACCCACGGACTCGGGCTTGAGGTGTGTCCAGATATGCATACGGGTGCTGTTCCACCAGACGAAGAATGGCTTGTCGGCTTTCACGGCTTCTTCCATGAACTCCATCGCCCTCGTTGTAACTTCTTCGTCGACCGTTTCCATACGCTTGATGGTCAGTGCGCCGGTATCTTCAATTCGGCCATCAGCATAGGAATGGATTACACCGCGTGGACCAAATTTTTTCTTGAACTCGGGATCTTTCGGGTAATCAGGATGCTCTGGTTCCTGCTCCGCATTGAGGTGATACAAATTACCGAGGAATTCGTCGAAGCCATGGTTGCTCGGCAACATTTCGTCACGATCACCCAGGTGATTCTTGCCGAACTGACCGGTCATGTAACCGAGTGGCTTGAGCAGACCGGCGATGGTCGGGTCTTCCTTTTGCATACCTTCCGGTGCGCCGGGAAGACCGACCTTGGTTAGACCGGTACGCATCGGTGACTGGCCGGTGATGAAAGCGGCGCGACCGGCCGTGCAACTTTGCTGGCCGTACCAGTCAGTAAACACTGCGCCCTCTTTGGCTATCCTGTCGATATTTGGTGTTTTGTAACCCATCATACCCATGTTGTAAGCGCTGACGTTGAACTGGCCGATATCGTCACCCCAGATAATCAGGATGTTGGGCTTGCCGGCCGCCAGGGCCGTCTGTAGCGGTAGAAGAATCAATAAAGCAAGTAATTTGAATGGTATAGAACGCATGCATGTCTCCGAATGATTACTTAAAGCTGAAATAGAACATTGATTATGCCGAAATTCAGAATGAATTTCACTTTGCTTTTAAAATATTGATCCAGCACACGGCGCAGCATCAATGCCTTTCAAACATCCTTTTTACCTTCCAACCGGACGCTGGCTTATGGTTTGCACCAACTATTGAGAAAGTAAATGGTGCAGTTCCTCAGGGATAGGCATGGCAAGACAGAATTCTTTGGTCTTTTGCTGGTTTGTTTCTTTCCTTCATCGGTTTGGCATTGTTTCTGTACTTTAGTGTTTATAGGGATAGCAAAGAACCCAGCCTGACCGTTGGAGAAAAGCAGGAACAAGTTGAAAGCAGGAACCGGTCGGGAGACCGGTTCCTGTCGTGCACCTGCTTTTGGCTGGCGACCGGCCTAAGGCCACTCCGGTATCCGGCCCGGTGTCCAGGGTGCGCCTTCGGCCTGCAGTGCCGCTTCAACGACTGCGAGGTCGGCGGCGATGGCTTTGAGCTCAACCAGTGCCTGGCGGAACTGTTGATCTGCAATCTTGTAGGAATTGCGGTAATTTTCCGTTACGGCAGATTCGCTGTCCCAGTGACCACCCACGATGTTGCCGATGCGCGCGGTTATGGACATGGGTGTTGATTCGGCGCGGCTGGCAACGGTGCTGTCGCCTTCGAAGCGGACCTTCAGGTCCTGCATGCGGCTGTTCAG
>BS_KBA_SWE02_21mDRAFT_10000488_pt1 | contig 14850 bp, 9 predicted proteins | sample BalSeasSWE02_21m_FD_9196 | JGI IMG/M metagenome (IMG submission 9196)
AAAGATTTGACAACTTTGCGAAAGTTGTCAAATCTAAACTCTCGAAAGATTTGACAACTTTGCGAAAGTTGTCAAATCTAAACTCTCGAAAGATTTGACAACTTTTCGAAAGTTGTCAAATCTAAGCTTATGAAAGATTTATTCTCGTTCCCACGCGCCAGCGTGGGAATGCAGTCTGGACGCGCCAGCGTCCATTTCCCGCAACGCTGGCGCGTGGGAACGAGATAAGATTTGACAACTTTTCGAAAGTTGTCAAATCTGCATAACTATCCAAACCATCAAGAAACTTAAAAACTATGCGTAAAGTTTTATTAATCCTACTATTTAATTGCCTCACCTTAGTCAGTTATGCTGAAGATATTATGAATATTGAAGTAACCGCTGACCGTGAGGCCAGTGGCGAAGGCAGTGCCGGCCAACCTATAGCCATTGTCCCCTTTGGTGGTGTGGAACGTCCACCACAAGATATTGCCAGTGTAGTCTCGAATGACTTATACCGCAGTGGTAAATTTGCGCCCATGTCCACCCACTTGTTACCAGAGCAACCCTCACAAGCCAGTCAAGTTAACTTTGCCAACTGGCAAGCTGCTGGAATGCCACACCTGGTGATTGGACGAGTACAAAGTAGCAATACGGGCGATTACATCGTAGAATTTCAACTCTTTGACACCAACAGCGGCACACAATTGGTAGGATTAAGTTATAATGCCAACCTCAACAATTTGCGCCAAGTTGCTCACCAAATCAGTGACGAAATTTATCGCGCCCTCACTAATGAAAGAGGGGTATTTAGTACCCAAATCACTTATGTGATGGCTCAAAAATTTGGTAAGCGCAACAACTACGTCCTCTATTTAGCCGATGCTGACGGTGCTAACCCACGGACCATGTTACGCTCGAACGAACCGATTTTATCCCCCACTTGGTCACCCGACGGACAACGTCTAGCCTACGTCACTTATGATCCTGTGATTTCCGCCAAAGGGTATCGAGATAAACAAATGGCTGTTTATATCCAAGATATTCGTACCGGGCGACGCAATCGCATTTCCATTGGACGTGGAATTCACGGCGCACCCGCTTGGTCTCCAGACGGTACTAAAATGGCCTTGACTATTTCCGAAAATGGTAATCCTGACGTTTATATGTTAGACTTACACACCGGTAAATTGACTAAACTAACCAATGATACTTCGATTGACACAGAGCCAGATTGGTCACCCGACGGCCAATCTATCATTTTTACCTCAGATCGCAGTGGGCAACCCCAAATTTACCGGATGCCAGCAAACGGCGGTCAAGCGCAACGGATTACCTTTAAAGGCAACTATAATGCCCGGGCCCGATTCTCCCCAGATGGTCGCAAAGTTACTCTGCTACATAATGGTGGAGGAGGCTATCGAATAGCGTTGATGGACTTAGACAGCGGTCAAGTCAAAGTCCTAAGCCGCACTTCGTTAGATGAGTCACCCAGTTTTGCTCCCAATGGGAGCATGATTATTTATGGTTCAGGTAGTTCACTGGCCGCAGTATCGATAGACGGTCGGGTGCATCAACGGCTATCGGTGGAACTGGGTAAGGAAGTAAGAGAACCTGCCTGGTCTCCGTTTAATAATTAACTTACCTTACGCACAACCACCCCTAGCCCCTCCTTGCTAAGGCGGGGAATATCCCCCGCGATTCAGCTGGTGCTTACTCCCCTCCTTATCAAGGAGGGGTTGGGGGTGGTTGAGTTAACCAGCGTAAGCTGAGTCATTAAATAAGGCAAAAGATTTGACAATTCTTTCGAACTTCGAAAGAAAGTTGTCAACTCTAAACTTTTAAAGATTTGACAACTTTGCGAAAGTTGTCAAATCTAAACTTTTGGTAGTCCCTCCAAATTAATGGAGGTCTTAACAAAGAGTTACCAAGGTTCAAAGTTTCCTAAACCTCAAAAGTTTAGGAAACTTAGCACCTGCCAGATTTAGGAATCTTCGCTCCGGCGATTAGTACCTCCATTGGCTGGTAGGGACTACCAAACTTTTTTATTCACTTTTCAACCTCACGTATGGAGTCAATTTTAAATTATGAAACAAACTCGTTATTTAGTCGTTGTTTTACTCGCCATGTTGCTAGTGGCCTTTTCAGGATGTAGTAGTAAGAAAGTTAAAGACGGAGATGGTCTGGGAGGGACCCCAGGTATTAGCGATGCAGCAGGCAGAAATGATGGAACTGGTGTTGATGGGCAAGGGATTAATGGAGACGGTGATGGCACTGGCGGTAGCGGTGGTGGTGCTATGCCCCAACAGCGCGTGATCTATTTTGATTATGACCAGAGCGAAATTAGAGGAGATGCGCAGGGGGTTTTAGAAGCCCATGCCGCTTACTTAACCTCTCGTCCAGCCAGTATTCGCTTAGAAGGACATGCCGATGAACGGGGTTCGCGTGAATACAACCTGGCTTTAGGTGAGCGTCGCGCTGAGGCGGTCAAACGCACTTTGTCGATTTTAGGGGTACCAGAATCACAAATGAACACCCTTAGTTATGGGGAAGAGCAACCCATTGACCCAGGTCATAATGAAACCTCTTGGCAATTAAATCGCCGAGTAGAAATTATTTATCCTTAACCCACTCTCTCTCACTATATGTTAACACGCCAATTCATTGGTCTGTTGTGCTTGAATCTCTTCATGGGAACCGTGATGGCACAACAGTATTTGGGAGGAGATACCTCTGAAACGCGATTAGATCGGTTAGAACGACAACTGACTAATTTTAGACAAACCCTCTTGGAGCATGAGTCGACTATTTCTCAGTTACAACGAGAAATTAAAACGTTGCGGGGTGATAAAGAAGTCCTGCTCTATGAATTAGAGCAGGTCAAAAAACAGCAGGAACAAATCTTTTTGGATTTAGACCAACGGTTACAAAAATTACAGGTCGAAAAAAGTCAATCCAGTCTGGATACTACTAACACTGCTGAGTCAGCTACTGGTGTAGAAACGGTTGAGACGCCTGATTCTGAAGTTACCGAAACTACTGATGAAGACGTGACCTCCGCGGAAACTACTCAGAAAGCCCCGGTGGTTTCTAACTACCCAAAGACGGTAGAAACTACTGCGCCGACTTTACCTAAAACTACTCCTGCCACTCCTGCGGTGACCGGGAAGGTAGAGGATTTAACCACGGCCAGTCCCGCCACTACTGAAGTGGACGACTCCATCACTCCTAAATTGGTCGGCAATGAAAAACAAGATTATCAAACCTTGTTTAAATTAATCCAAGACGGTGAATACCAAACAGCGGTCGCCGGTTGGCAAACTTTTATCAATCGTTACCCGCAAAGTGAATCAATGGCCAATGCCTATTATTGGCTGGGAGAGGCGCAATACACTCTCCAAAATTATTCAGCCGCTTTAAGCACTTTTAAGACTTTACGCGACAAATATCAGGACCATCAAAAAAGTCAACAAGCGTTGCTAAAAATTGGTTATATTTATTATGACCAAAAACACTATGAAGAGGCAAAAACTGTATGGCGACAAGTCAAAGAGTTGTATGCCGGCACCACGGCTGCACGATTAGCCGAGCAACGTCTGCAACAACTACCTTCACAGTAATTTAGTTTAGATTTGAACTTAGATTTGACAACTTTAAACAAGTTGTCAAATCTGATTTTGTTGAATTTAGACTTGAACTTAGATTTGACAACTTTAAACAAGTTGTCAAATCTGATTTTGTTGAATTTAGATTTGAACTTAGATTTGACAACTTTCGGAAAGTTGTCAAATCTGATTCCAACCCTGATTCCACTCTGAATACCGTCATCTCCATGCCTACACCAACCCTCGTCAAACCTTTTCTCAAATGGGCCGGCGGCAAATCACAGTTATTAGAACAATTGCGCACCAAATATCCTCCCGCCTTGAAACGTGGACAAATCAAATATTATTATGAACCCTTTCTAGGCGGTGGCGCGGTCTTTTTTGACCTCATTCAACACTATCCGCTCGAATCTTGTTACCTATCAGACCTCAATGAAGAATTGATTTTAGTTTATCAAGTAGTACAGCAAGAAGTCGAGGCATTGATTGAATTTCTGCGAGTTTATCAGCACCGCTATTTTAGTTTACAGCAGGAAGAGGAGAGGAAAGAATATTTTTATGACCTACGAAACTGTTATAATCAAAGCCGGTTCAATATCAATTATAACAATTATAAAAAGCTATCGGAACCTTGGGTGAGACGCGCCGCCCAAATGATTTTTTTAAATAAGACCGCCTATAATGGCTTATTTCGTTTAAATCAAGCCGGCGGCTTTAACGTCCCTTTTGGCAAATATAAAACCCCGAAAATTTTGGATGAAACTAATTTAATTCGAGTTTCTAATCTCCTCCAGCAAACCAAGTTACAAGTCGCGGATGTGAGCGAAATAGCCTCTCAAATCACTGCGCCAGCCAGCACCTTCATCTATTTCGACCCACCTTATCGACCGATTAGTAAAACGGCCAATTTTACCAGTTACCACAAAGTGGCCTTTGATGACTCTGCACAGATTAGGTTAGCTAATATTTTCAAGAAGTTACATCGCAAACATGCGCACCTCATGTTGAGCAATTCGGACCCAAAACCGCTTAACCCAGAGGATACTTTTTTTGAACGCCATTATGCGGGCTTTCAAATTAGCACGGTGTCCGCTACCAGAATGATTAACAGTGTGGCACAGAAACGAGGTAAAATTAACGAATTAGTGATTACTAACTATGACTATACCTACTAACTTACCGGCGGTCATTCTAGTCTCCGGTGGACTCGATTCAGCCGTCACCTTAGCTCTGGCCAAAGCCCAAGGCTATCGTTGCTACGCACTGAGTGTGGATTATGGGCAACGTCACCGCGTCGAATTACAAGCCGCTCGGCGAGTGGTGGAAAGTGTGGGCGTGACCGCACATAAAATTATTCAACTGAATTTAGACCACATCGGCGGCTCGGCCCTCACTGATTTGACCCTAGCGGTGCCAATGTCGGGAGTAAGTCAAAGCATTCCTATTACCTACGTCCCGGCGCGAAATACCCTCTTCTTATCGTTAGCGTTGGGCTGGGCGGAAGTGTTAACCGCTACGGATTTATTTATTGGGGTGAATGCGATTGACTATTCAGGCTATCCGGACTGTCGTCCAGAATTTATTACCGCCTTTGAAACCTTAGCAAAAGTAGCCACTAAAGCCGGCGTAGAAGGTCGTCAATTTAAAATTCATACTCCTTTGATTCAGTTAACCAAAGCTCAAATTATTGCGCAAGGATTACAATTAGGGGTGAATTTTAGTTTAACGCTATCTTGTTACCAACCCAGTGCCACCGGTGAAGCCTGTGGCCGGTGTGACGCATGTCGTCTTCGAGCTCATGGATTTCAGCAATTGGGACTCGTTGACCATTCCTCTTTCACCGTAATTTAGATTTGACAACTTTCAAAAAGTTGTCAAATCTTCCTTCACTCTAATTTAGAGTTGAATTTAGATTTGACAACTTTCAAAAAGTTGTCAAATCTTCCTTCACGGTAATTTAGAGTTGAATTTAGATTTGACAATTTTAAAAAAGTTGTCAAATCTGATTCCACTCCTTCCATCTTTCTCCCCTCCTTGATAAGGAGGGGTTGGGGGTGGTTGACTCCTTGACTCCTTGACTACCCCTCACTCACCGGTATTTGCATCCGAAACGTAGTCCCCTGACCGACTATACTTTCACAATGGATAGTACCATTCAACTTATGAGTTACCAAATTATAAACAATGTGTAACCCTAAACCACTTCCTCCCCCTTGACGATTGGTGGTAAAAAAGGGGTCAAAAATTTTAGGCAACACTTCCGCCGGGATACCTCTACCATTATCAGTATAATTGAGCGTTAACCAAAGAGAATGTGCAGTAACTGAATCCTTTTTCAATTTAACATCATCTCCTCTAGTGAGCGTTACCACAATGGTTATACTCCCTTCTGGTTTATCCCGAAACCCATGAATCACCGAATTCATGACCAAATTCGTGACAATTTGATAATACACTCCGGGGTAACTGTGTAGTACAATCTCCTCATCACATTCCACGGTGACTTGATGTTTAGTCCGTTTTAATTCCGGGCGCAAACTGGTTAAAATCTCATTTAAATAATTCTTCAAATTAAAAGTGCGCTGATGGTCTCCCGTTTGGTCGACCGCTACCTGCTTGAAACTTTGAATCAACTCCGCAGCACGAGTCAAGTTTTTCAAAATCAAGTCACTGCCCCGTAGCGTCGAGGTTAAATATTTTTCCAAATCCGGCCGTTTCATTCGATTACTGTTATATAACTCAGATAACTCGTGAGTTAATGTATCTAACCGCGAAGCCGCCGTGACCCCAATACCAATTGGGGTGTTAATTTCATGGGCGACTCCAGCCACCAAGTTTCCTAATTCCGCCATTTTCGCTGCTTCAATCAATTGCTGTTGGGTATCTCGTAGTTGTTGTAAAGCGTCTTCGGCCGCTTGTTTCGCCTGCTGTAACTTCTCCTCGGCTTGCTTACGCTCCGTGATGTCACGGATGAAAGCACACAAATATTCTTTATCTTGATATTCTAAATAATTTTTGGTGATTTCCACTGGGAAGACGCTACCATCTTGGCGACAATACAAAGTCTCAAAAGTCATGAAACCATGTTGCTTATACTCCTGCCAACGTTGTTCCCAAGTCGCAAACGAAGAATGCGGCTCGATTTGAACAATATTCATCGACAATAATTCTTCACGGCGGTAGCCTAAAGCCGCACAGAGTGCATCATTGGCATAAATATGGTAGCCGTCGAGTTTAGTCCATAAAATCCCATCCGCTGAACGGTCTAACGAAAATTGTGCCAACCGTAATGCTTCCTCGGTACGTTTGCGTTCATTAATGTCAGTAATCACTCCAACTACCCCAATCACTTCGCCGGCGGCATTAGTGTAGGTGGCTTTGTGTGAAATAACATGATGATAAGTACCATCCACATACGGCATTTTAAATTCATGTACCTGAATCCCAGGTTGTTGTAATAACCTGAGGTCATGTTCATAAATAATTTTGGCGACCTCTAGCGGCCACAGTTCAAACGCCGTCTTACCGATAATCTTTGACTTACTCCAACCCGTAAATTCTTCAAAGGCACGATTGCATCCCTGATAACGGTCTTGACAATCTTTATAAAACAGTGGATTGGGGAGGGCCTGCAACATATCTTCCATAAATTGGAATTGGTCCTGCAAAGCCGTCTCAATGCGTTTTCGTTCGGTAATATCTTGGGTGAATCCTTTCAACCGAATCGGCGTGCCGGCCAAATCCAATTCTAACTCCGCTTGAGACCGCATAGTACGAATTTGGCTATCGGGCCAGATGACTCGAAATTCCACTTCCGCGGTGCTACCTTCAATAATACATTTTTCGACCATGGCCCCCATGATGTCTTTATCTTCTGGGTGAATATGTTCAATAAATGCTTCATAAGTAGAAGTATAGTGATTCGGCGGCTCTTGAAAATTCCGGCAATCTTGCTCTGACCGTTGCACCGTGCCCGTCTTAATATCCCAAAACCAACTGCCCAATAAAGCCATCCGTTGCGCATCCGCCAACATCCGTTCACTTTCTTTTAATTCGTGCGTGCGTTCCTCCACCTTCTCTTCCAAAGTGTGCAAATAATTTTCTAATTCCTGGTTCAGTTCAAATAATTTATCGGCATACTGAATTCGCTCCGCTTCCGCTTTACGACGTTCAGTAATATCTTGAAAGGCCAGCATCGCATAGCTCAGTTTACCATCGTTGTTAACAATGGGCGTACCCCAAACTTCAATCGGGATGACTTTGCCATTCCCGCGAATCTCCATATCGTCCACGCTGACGGCTTGGCCCTGTAAAGCACATAAAGAGGGCAAACGGTTTAACGGATACAGTTGTTTACTACCCGCTAAATAGAGTTGATAAACTCGAGCAAAATCTTCAGCTTCAGTATTCGTTAACAAGCCTTTGCCTAATAATTCTTGAGCACGCTGATTGGCGTAATAAGGATGTCCTTGCGTATCCATGACAAATACACCCACCGGCACCGCTTCCAAAAATTGCTTTAACCGGCGTTCACTTTCTAAAGTGAGTTGTAAGGTTTCGGCTTTTAATTGTTTGATTCGAATATGCGTTTTAATTCGCGCTAACAATTCATTTTTCGACACCGGTTTAATCAAGTAATCATTGGCCCCTACTTCCAAACCAGTGATCAAATCGATTTCCTGATTTTTGGCGGTCAATAATAAAATCGGTAACTCACTGGCTTTCCAATGTTCACGAATTTGTTGGGTGACTTCATAACCAGTCATGTAGGGCATCATCACATCTAGCAAAATTAAATCCGGCACCAATCCATTTTCCAGCATGGTTAACGCTTCTAAACCGGAAGAGGCTTGCGTGACTAAATAATGATGCAAGGATAAATGATTGACCAACACATGCAAATTCACTGGCTCATCATCTACAATCAGAATCATAAAATTGTTAGGATCAGTTATCTCTGACTTGATTACTGGTAGCGAAAACTGCTCAAACGAAGCGAGCGTGGAAGAATCAGTCATGGTGCTCACTGAGATGACCTCGGCTACCGTCAAATCCGTCACGTCCTCATTCGCTAAAGCTGAAATCGTCTGATTAGTCGACGGTGTGACCAGTTTAGCGCGAGGAGAAACCGAGACGCTAAGAGGACGCGATAATTCTTGTTTCAAGGAAAACGTGGATTGACGTTGGTTGGCCAGTAATTCTGGAGAGGATTTAGCCGTGAGTTGAGGAGCACTCACGACTACCGTATTCTTTGAATCTGGCTGGCTAGTAGCCACCGGCAAGCTGAAAGTAAACCGGGAACCTTCGCCAACGATGGATTGGACTTTAATATCGCATCCTTCATGCAACCGTATTAGCTGTTTAGTCACAGCTAAACCTAAGCCGGTCCCACCATATTGTGCATTAGTCGTTGGATAACCTTCTAATTGTTGAAACGGCTCAAAAATTTGTGCCGTCTTATCGCTGGGAATACCAATACCGGTGTCAGCCACCGTCACCGCTAACCATTTTTTTTCTTTCCCCTTGAAGTCGAGTCCGGCAGAGATTTCCACGCTACCACTTTCAGTAAATTTAATCGCGTTTCCCACTAAATTCAATAAAATTTGTTGTAATCGGTTACTATCCACTGCCACCAGCGGTAAATTCGGGGAAACTTTATTTATCAGTTGTAGCCGTTTTTTACCCACTAACTGACGGCTTAAATTCAAGACGATTTGCACAATTTCGTGCAGATTTACCGTGGTAATGTTTAATTCAATTTTTTTCTCTTTATGCGAAAAATTTAAAATATCCTCAATCAGAGTTGCCAAACGTTTGCCACTGGCAATGACCATATTAAGGTTAGAGCGAGTTTCCGCGGGTAAAGGACCCGTCGAACCATCGTATAATGATTCGGCAATACCAATCACACCATTAAGAGGGGTACGTAATTCATGGGAAGTATTGGCTAAAAATTCATCTTTTAACTTATTGAGATGGCGCAAATCTTCATTTTTAGCTTCTAACGAAGTAAATAAAGTTTGTAACTGTTTGGCCATGCGAGTAAAAGAATTGGCTAATTGATCCAATTCAGTTGGCATGACCACAACCGAATCCGGCCCACTAAACAGCGTGGTATTGTCAAAACGTTCGGTTTTTACTCTTTCCGTAAACTCCTTGGCCACCGTATTGAGGCGTAGCAATGGTTGAATAATCCATTGTGAAGTTTTCCAACCAAATAAAATAGCGATCACTAAAGCCGCTAATGCCAACAGCACGGTAAATTCTCGATTTTCGTGAATACGTTCCATAAAAGCGGTGTTGGGCACCGCCACTATGATCAACCAGTTTAAACCATAACGGTCAGTAAACGGGCTGATTTGAAAGAAGTAACGAACATTCTGGTAAACAAAATTGAGTCGCTTTGAGTTTTTAATTTGGGCCAGGTTACCAAATTTCTTCAACAAGTATTCCACATTGGCACGAGTCAAGCCATGAGTACTGTGAAACGCCGAATTTAACCGGTTATTATTTGCGGAGGAGGTTACAGTGGCTGGAGCCGCTGACCCAGAATCGGCCGAAGCGGCTATCAATAATCCAGTGGGGTCAAGAATAAAAGTGGTTTGTCCTGGCATTTCGTTGATAGTTAACGTTTTTAAAAACTGACTTACCGTGGCCAATGGCACCGTAGCACTAAACACGGCTAATAAATCTCCTTGTTGGTCATAAATGGGGTAATACGCTGAAATCACTGGTCTGGTCTGAATCAAACCTAGATTTTCCAAATCTCGAAAACTTGGAAAATCTTTGGCTGGTGCAACCGTTGATAGCGGGTCCACAGGTGCGGTTGAACTTAGATTTGACAACTTTTTGAAAGTTGTCAAATCTGATGAAACATAATAATTATCCAAATAAATGTCACTCCAGCCACGTTTATGAGCAGCCACGGCAGTTTTATACCAGGGGAATAACTGAGGATTGTCACTAACAGTATTCAACAAACGTTGCCGTTGTCCGTGTGAATCTAATTCCCAAAGTTCCAACTGACCAGGCGTGGCTTGGTTTGCCACTTCTAAAACCACTGAATTAGATTTTGGCAATTTGCTCACACTGAGATATTCACCTTGACGTGAAATAAACGCCACCCGACTGATGGTTTCAATCTGTTGTAGTTGCCGCCACAAATGACGTTCTAACAGCGCTAGATTAGTTAATTCTAACAGCCCCACACGAATGGCATCCACACTAGTTTGGGTCAGCCAGTGCGGTTGATTAAGGTAAGTATCAAGATTTTGATAAATGTGAGTCGTTACTTCCGATTGTAACTGACTAGCTAAGTTGACTACGGCTTTTTGTCCATTACGAAAAGAGAGCCAACCGACTAATATCACAATCGCCACAATTAATACGATAAAGGGTGCCACCAAAACTATCCGCAAAGGAATAGAGTATGAAATTTTGGTCAGTAGTCTTTTTAGTTTTCTAGTTAATCGCATATCATTTCTCTAGTATTTTAGATTTGACAACTCAGATTTGACAACTTTCAAAAAGTTGTCAAATCTAAGTCCAAATTTCAGATTTGACAACTTTCAAAAAGTTGTCAAATCTAAGTCCAAATTTCAGATTTGACAACTTTCAAAAAGTTGTCAAATCTAAGTCCAATTTGATTTCAGATTTGACAACTTTCAAAAAGTTGTCAAATCTAAGTTCAAATTTCAGAGTTGATTTCAGATTTGACAACTTTCAAAAAATTGTCAAATCTAAGTCCAATTTGATTTCAGATTTGACAACTTTCAAAAAGTTGTCAAATCTAAGTCCAAATTTCAGAGTTGACAACTTTCAAAAAATTGTCAAATCTAAGTCCAAATTTCAGAGTTGATTTCAGAGTTGACATCATTTGCTGGACTGGTCTGCTTCAACTTAACATATCTCATCGCCGCTTTACGCTCATTAAAGCACAATTGATGCGGATTAGTCTCAGTCGCATTGAACGAGTCTTGCGCATGATAAGCCAACGCCATCAAACAATAAGGTTGACCCTCACGCGCTATCAATTTAGCCGCCACCGTAAAACATACCACTGCCAGCAATCCCGCTTGCACTTCATTCACCGTCTGAGTACCAAAAGTTTTCCACTGAGGACCAGCTAACTGGTCACGGTCTTGCACCTCACCCGCAAACCCGTCTGGCAAGGGTGGTAAAGTATCACTAGAAACCGCGGCTCCAATTAACATCACCCCAACGNCATTGGCAGATTTAGTCCCACGATTATGTACTTTAACATAAACTCGCACTTGCGTAAACTCAGTTATTATTTCCTCTCTGGCACATGATGTGCACCACCATGTGCCTGTTTTAATTGATCCCAAGAAATACTTTCCAGAGTCTCGAACATGTCAAAATCTCCCAATTATTCGTCAAATAAAGTCCCGTTGGGGAATTGGTCCCTGGAATACTTAGTCAGGTAGGGTGGGCAACGCGATTTACCGTTGCCCACCGAATATTCCCCAACCAAGACGAAAAGGTGGGCCAAACAAAAAACGTTTTGCCCACCCTACCTGGCTCAAACTCGGCACCACTTGGGAAGCGACGACCAGTTCTAGTTGTCCATCTTGATTCAGGTCGCCGACCGCCACGGTGGCATTGAGTTCGGCAATAGGGAAAGTCCACCTCGTTACCACGCTCTGTGTGGTAACGCCGCGGGGACGCTCCGCGTCCTGTAATGACTCGGTGGCCCCACTATTTCGTGGTCGAGTTTAGCGTGTTGGGACGTGGAGCGTCCCCACTGCATTACCACGCGGAGCGTGGTAACGAGGTTAAATCTACGGGGGCTTATCACGATAATATCCATATATATCCGCATCTAGCCATTCTTCAGAGTAAACGTCTAAAATTTGTTGCATGGCATCCAAGAATCTGAGGTTACCAGCATTTTGCCACATTTGCTCTTCAACTGCTCTTTTTATTTCCAGCCACCGTAGTTCTCTCATACAGAATTGAAAAATTTCCACGGTTGCGCGAGGCTCTTTCAATAACTTAATGAAGCAATTGGCTAAGTTATTCCGTTCGTGAGGATGCTCTCTAGCAAGTCTCAATATATCTAACAAATAGGGTTCAATCTCTTCCGTACTGTAAGTTTTGTCCCACACTTCCTGGGCCAATTTGACCAGTTCCCAAAATCTAAGGGACGTAGCATCTTTCATTTCACCGGTTTCCATGCGCCACCTCTAGGTAATGTTGGATCTGGAACCCAAACTTTATTAAGGTATTTACCTGTAGTGTCAAATCCCAAGTCTTTTAGAATTTCCTCAATAACCAGACGTGGACTGTCGCCGATTGGCTGGTAGTGGCCAGACGCATTATCGATATATTTTAACTCACCGTTTACAACTTTAAGTTCTCCAGCGGCCAAAACTGGCTGACCATTTGCCAAGTCTATATGTCCACCACCTGGTACACTAAATGACTTTCCGACAATTAGTTTTCCATCTGTTGTGACAACATAGTTGAAGGTCCCATTAACTTGTTTTAACATTTTATTGGGGATTACTTTTGACATAGCTACGGCTATTTCATCAGCCGGATATTGATTATAAAACTTTTCACATCTGGCCAAAGCCCCATAATTGGGAGCTAAAGTACCAGTAAAAACACTTAACACCAGACTACTACCAGCACCCAATTTATCCCATTCAGAGGAAGGACCACTAATCCCTAAGAGGACATCTAAGTCTAATGTCTCACCTACCCCCGGGATGAGGCTAATCAAAATAATGGTACTCTCATTAAATACTTGCTTTTCCTTCAGATAGGCCGCATCATTTTCGTAGAGTTCTGGGGAGATTATTTCTAACCCAAACGGATCCACCAAACTCACCGGTTGTCCCGTAACAAAAGCAAACCGATTCAGCGTCTGCCCCTCAGCGACATTCCCCAGCAAAATATCCTGATTGACAAACCGCTTAATCGCCGGACTATAATACCGGGCCCGCATGTAGTACAGACCTGATTCATCAGTCATAACCCCATACAACCCATTGAACAAAAACGGCGTTTGAGTCGTCTCACCACTAACCAACTCACCATACGGTGCATACTGAAACCGCTGAATTACCTGTCCGCTTCCATCAGTCAGCGCAACCGTACTTCCCCGATAATCAAAGTGATAACTCCGATATTGACCACTCGTCTCGTCACCGATTAAACCTAAGCCATAAACATAAAACGTCTTAATCCCATTCTCCTCCTTAACCAACACCTGACTTAAGGCCGGTTGCGAATTGATGACATAACTGGTCTGATTTACCCCAACCCGCTGATTCTCGGCATCATAACGATAACTCGTATTTCCAGCTTGTACCAACCGATTACGAGAATCAAATTGCAATGGACTCATTTGCCCATTTAACGGTACGGTCAGCAAATTCCCGTCTGCATCAAATTGCACGGCTTGACCATTATAAGTCGCCAACCGATTCGCCGCGGTATAAGTCATCTTGACTGAGGTGGGTAAAACCGGTAACCACTCTGGTATCACTTGTTCCTGAACCAGATTGCCAGCCGCATCGTAGCTAAAGATATAAGCTACCAAGCTATTTCCCTGAGCATCTAAATCCGTTTGAGCCAGCAATTGTCCCTTCACATCGTATTGCCGAGTTTGCACCGTGCCATTGGGACGAAGCGTTTTAATCAAACGACCATTCGCGTCATATTGATATTGCGTGATTCTTCCCGCCCAATCAGTGACTTTCACCAATTGGTCATTGGCATCATACTCATAATGCACCAGTTTGCCATCGGGATAAGTCAACGCCACCAAATTCCCAACTTCATCATACTCATAATGCAAGAGGTTTCCATTCACCTCCGTATAACTGGCGACACGATTGAGCGCATCATAAGTGCGAGTAATGGTGCCTTGGGAGTCACTGACCGTGAGAACGTTACCGTTGTTATCATAGGTAAAACTAACGGTACCATCGATGTCAGTGAAATGGGTCACTCGGCCAGTGGCATCGTATTCCAATTGCCGAGACTGTCCTCTGGCATTGGTGATTTGTGCCAGTAAATTTCTAGCGTTATAGCTGTATTTGACCTGATTGCCAGTCGCTACCATCTCTTGAACCAAGCGACCACTTAAATCAAAGTCAAATTGAGTTGGATTATTCTTGGGGTCAGTCAGATTCTCTCGATTGCCCTCGGCATCAAACTTTTGGCTGGAGACCCCGGTTAAGGCATCGACACTCGCTATTAACCGATTGAGGTCGTCATAATGGAATTGAGTCCC
>BS_KBA_SWE02_21mDRAFT_10000489_pt1 | contig 14835 bp, 11 predicted proteins | sample BalSeasSWE02_21m_FD_9196 | JGI IMG/M metagenome (IMG submission 9196)
TCATTGTCGTCAGGATTTACGCACTATGGACGATGAAACGTTGTAGATTTGACTACTTTCAAAAAATTGTCAAATCTTGAAACCGACTAACTAAATTTGACTATATACCAACTAAATGTTTTAATGTTTTTCATCTGAATTTAATAATAATAAGGATTATAGGATGGACTCACCTATTGTTGTAGCTATTTTAGTGTTTTTAAGCATTTATTTTGTGTTTTTGCTGATTCGTTTGTTATCTGATATGATTATTGTTGGTATTGCGCTATCCAGTGCTATATTATCTTACAATATAAAAGGGCATTATGCAGAATTTCTTTCCGTTTTGCAAGAATCACCTTTTTTAACTCTGTTTGGCGTAAACTTACCTGCACAACCAGATACGGGTGCAATTTATTTAATTGCCACTTTTATTATTTTGATCGCAATTTTACTCTGCCTGCCTTTTTTACCTTTTTCTGCCACTTATCGCTATATGCTAGGTGTGGAAAAACCATTGTTTAGTGAGCAGGCTAAAGTGAGAGGGTGGATTTTGGAAGAATTGGAGCGTAATCGTTACAACGACCATGGCAGTGATGAGGGGCCGGCCGCTAAATCATGAAAACCGTTAGTGTCGTTGATTATGGGATGAGTAATCTCCATTCCGTTAGCAAAGCGTTGGAACATATCGCCGGGAATGATTGGCAGGTGCAAGTGAGTGCCCAGCCGGAGGTTATTTTGAAAGCTGACAAGGTGGTATTTCCAGGTCAGGGCGCAATCGGCAACTGCATGGAATTATTAAATCAAACCGGCTTGAGTGAAGTGATTAAGCACGCTTTGAGGACGAAGCCGTTTTTGGGTATTTGTTTGGGCTTACAGACTCTATTGACTCAGAGTGAGGAAAGTGGAGGGACGACCGGTTTTAATTGGATTACTGGTCAAGTGCGTCGCTTTGAGGAGCCATTGCTAGACCCCGCCACTGGAGAGCGTCTGAAGATTCCGCACATGGGTTGGAATCAAGTGCATTTCACTGACTCGCTTCATCCTTTTTGGCACTCGGTCGCTGATAATTCACGGTTTTATTTTGTCCATAGTTATTATGTCGTGCCGGAAGATAATTCCGTGATTGCGGCCACTACTCCTTATGGCGGAATTGATTTCACTTCAGCAGTGATCCGAGACAATGTGGTGGCAGTACAATTTCATCCGGAAAAGAGTCAACGTGCGGGCTTGACTTTATTGAAAAATTTTTTGGCGTGGTAAGATCGATAAGGACGATTTGACCACTAGAGTTTCCCACGATTTGAAAATGGTATACTCTCAACTGACTTGGAATTTATAATTATGTATGATGTTCTAATTGTAGGAGGAGGATTGGTAGGGGCCAGCCTGGCTTGTGCTTTGCAACACACGGCGTGGCGAATTGCGGTCATTGAAACGTCCCCCTGGTTTTCCCAACACCAGTCTCTCCCTTCTCATTTTGATGAACGGGTATTAGCTTTAAGTTATACTTCACAACAGATTTTAAAAGCGATAGGCGTATGGGAGCAATTAGCGGCACAAACCACCCCGATTGAACAAATTCATGTCTCCGAGCAAGGACAGTTTGGATTCACCCATTTGGACCATCAGCAATTAGGTATTCCGGCGCTGGGCTATGTGGTGAGCGCACGGACACTGGGTCAAGTCCTGCAACAAGCGTTGAGTTCATCCACCGTAACCATTTTCGCTCCCGCCACTTGGCAATCTCTTCAATGTGATGATGACTCAGTGACCGTCCAAATTTTTAAAAATGGCGATGGGCAAAATGGTGATGGGCGGACCTTACAAACTCGTTTATTGGTAGCCGCCGATGGCGATAATTCGCCAATTCGCTCTCAACTCGGTATTTCGGTTAAACAACAGGACTATGGACAGACGGCTATTATTGCCAACTTGACTTTTGAAAATCCAAATAAAAATATGGCTTATGAACGATTTACTGCGGCCGGTCCTTTAGCCATATTGCCTTTACGCGAGAATGATGCAAATTTAGTATGGACCGTAGCCAGTGCTAGTACGGAAAAATTGTTGAATTTATCGGATGCCCAATTTTTACACTCAATACAACAGGAATTTGGCTGGCGTTTAGGACGAATTTTAAAAGTAGGAAAACGTTATGCTTATCCATTACGATTGCTAAAAGTATCGCAATTAACTCGTTCACGAATTGTACTTATTGGTAATGCTGCTCATACATTGCACCCCGTTGGAGGACAAGGTTTTAATCTGGGATTACGCGATGTTTCCACCCTCGCTTCAGCTATCAACCAAACGGAATACGACGTGGGCAGTGAAGCCGTGTTAGAACAATATGTGGCCTGGCAACAACCTGACCAAAAATCAGTGATTAGTGTAACTGACACTTTAGTACGGATTTTTTCTAATAAAATTTTCCCTTTAGTAGTCGCACGAAACCTCGGTTTACTCCTCGTCGAAACTATGCCATCCTTGAAAAAATATTTAATGCGACAAATGGCTGGATTTAATGGTTATCCATCTAAATTAGTCAGAGGATTACCCTTAGACCACAGTAATTCGAGATTTGACAACTTTTAGAAAGTGGTCAAATTCGTTTTAGAAACTTTTTAGCCACGAATGGTACGAATTAATTCACTTTACGCACAATTAACTCAACCATTCCTAACCCCTCCTGGTTAAGGCTACTCTATGCACACCAGTTGGTAACATATTGATTTCTCTCGTTTCTCGTTATTCTCGTTCCCACGCTCCGCGTCAATGCCATTAAGTTAAGCTAAGGTTACGGCGTTGGAGTCCAAAGCTTCAGCTTTGGCAACGCCGTCTTACCTTAACCCGTTTCGTCCAAATCTGAAGGTTTGGACTCCAACGCGGCTTAACTTAATGGCATTGACGCTCTGCGTGGGAATGCAGGTGGGACGCTCCGCGTCCCCGGCCCCACGCCGAGCGTCTAGGCGGCATTCCCACGCGGAGCGTAAGAACGAGAAAAATAGCTCCTCCAAAAGTTGTGTGCATAGAGTAGCCTTGTTAAGGAAGGGAGTTCGAGCATGCCAACTCAGTTGGCGCATATCCCCTCCTTGGTCAAGGCAGGGTGGGCTTATGCGTCACTTAAGCCGCGTTGGAGTCCAAACCTTCAGCTTTGTTGGAGTCCAAATCTTCAGATTTGAACGAGATTGGTTAAGGTAAGACGGCGTTGCCAAAGCTGAAGCTGTGGACTCCAACGCCGTAACCTTAGCTTAACTTAAATGGCATTGGAGCTTATGCGTAAGGTGAGAAATTAACATTAATTCGGTGTAATTAATATCATTGAGTGGCTAATTTTTCTCTATAAAAAATATTCCATCGGGTACTTACAATTATGTGGTAGTATGAATATAACGATTTTTTAATTAAAATTTTGACTCAAACAGTTTTTAAGATCTGGCTACACTTACCATTACTATTTTGCTATACTTAACTTAATTAGGGAAACGTTAATCTATTTGTAATAATACTAGAACTAAAACTATTATTTTTAATACTAAAATCGGTTTTTCCATGAACTAAATAAGTTAACAAACCATCTAATACCATGTTTCCTAACAGATTGTGATTACAATTGCTGGTTAACCAGAGCAAAATTTTTTTGAACTGATGATTTAAACACTTATGAAAAATCAAATTTTATTTAAAAGACTGGCTTTTCTACTTTTTGGAATGTGGTTAGTGAGCTATTTTTCTATCGTATACGCAGAGGATTGTGCTATTGCTGATCCCGCTAAAGCCGCCGACTGGAAAGCCTGCGAAGGTAAAACCGTAAAAGTCAAGGGCACCCGCGCTACCATGGATGACGTTCCTCCTGCTTATTCGGAAGCCGATCCCAGCCTTTCCGGTGGTAAAGGGTTTCAAGATTACATGACCTTTGATGATGAAACTTATGTTATTGTGCGCACTTCGACCTCAGTAGATTGTCCAGATGAAATGGAAGCACAAGGCACTTTGAAGTATCATGACCTCAAAGGTGAAAAAGAAAAAGTACGAATCATCGAAGATTCTAAAGTAACTTGTAAATAAGAAAATATTAGTAGTAACGTTGTGTTAAATTTTTAAGAATATTTAAATTTTTAGAATTAAATTCAAGCGTACCGATTCAAGGACAAGAAGTGCATTACATTCTGATGGAAGAGAAATTGGTAGTACTCCACGACTGCTCTCAAACACTTAACTAAACCACTTTAAGGAGAAATTTATTTAACATGTCAAAACTAAAAAAACCAACGTCAGCTTTACTTGGAATAGCCCTGTTATGGCAAATCACCACTCCCGTCGGTGCTCAAGATTACGGCCTACTACTAGGTCTGCGACAAGGCGGTAATTACAACACGATGGCTCAACTCTCGTCCGAAGAAGGGCCGCGCCAAGACAGCAAAGAAGACGTGATGGATGACTCTGCCACTTATCGTACTCTCTGGTTGCGCACTCAAGAAGGTAAACTTAAATTAACCGCAGAAAAAACCAGCTTGTTAGTGCCAGGTGAGGAAGGATTTTGGCGAGTCGATGTCAAACACAGCGTGTATAACGATTACAATGAAGATTTTGTCTGGGTCAATCCTCCTCCCGATTCTGATGCTCCAGCTAACCCATTTTTAGCCAATAAAGAAGGAATTGACGCATTTGATGTGGCCATATTACCAAAACCTCAAGGGATTGAATTTCAACATGGTGAACAATGTATTGGTTTCCACTACCGCGATATTTTATTTGTGGAGAATAATCATATAGGCACCAGCTCGATCAATAGTCAAACTTGTCTGGGAATGGGTAGTAGCACAGGCGAAAGTAGCTTACAAATCCTTTCCCTAGAAACCATGGACCCAGTCAACTTCACTGAATTACTGGGCCCAGACTCTGGTAAACTGTTTAGCACCACTGCCGCCGAATACCAAAAGCAGCACCCAAATATCAAAGAATGGGGCAACTTCAGCGGTGGCATTGTGCGAAATAACGGCCAATGGGAACTTAAAGGACACTACGCTTTAGCCAAAAATGAATATACCAACTTTGAGGTAACGGCCCCCGTACCGGCTGATTTGGCTAAACCGACCCCACTGGCACTACCCTGGGCCACTATCAAAAAACAAATTCCCGAAGCGGTCGATGCCTTCTCTTCGCCACAACAAGATATTCTGGTGGTACTGACTAAATCAAGACTACTTGGTTTTGCCCTCAAAGATGGCAAAATTAATCCTAGACAACCTATGTTGCGTCTAATTATCAAGCAACCGGTCTCGGTAGTTATGGTACAATGGGCGGAAGGACAATTTGTCGATAACTGGACTCAAGAGTTAGAAAGTTTAGGTCCTAAACCCCGCAAGAGTTGGTTTACTGAACCGAGAGCCGATAATCAAAAAGGAGGCGAAACTTTCCAGTTACTCGGAGTAGTCACTACTGAAATAGGCACTGCTTTAAATATTCGTGAGAATTTTGGTGAGTCTTCTCAACTCTTGGCTAAAATGGAGAAAAATAGCAAAGTTCAAATTTTAGATTTTTTGGGCAATTGGTATAAAGTAGAACTAGAAGATGGTCAAACCGGCTACGCACTGAGTGAATATCTTAAAGTGTTACCGCGGTTGCCTTATATACGCGCCGGTTGCCCCGCCGGGGCGTGTAGTTATGGCAAGTGGAGTTTAAACGAATCGGTGACGCTTTATGAACAACCTTCTTTCGACTCTGCTACGCTGGCCCAATTGGAAGCGCAACAGAGTTTGGAATCTTTGGAAGGACAAATCGATACTTCCCAATATGGTGAAATTTTAGTGATCAAAAACACCGAAGTTAAAGCGCTTCCCCTAGACGTAGCTTCGGTGGATAATAAAGAAATTCTCAAATTGCCCAAAGGTGATTTACTCTACGATTTAGAATCTAAAGGCGAAGGATTACATATCGTCTGGTACCAAGGTAAACTTTACTATATAGAAGAAGGTTGGGATGCTAATCACACCGCCGAAGTGGACCGCTGGGGGAAAGTGCTGTTCGAACGAAAATCCGATTGGTGGGTACAGGTAAATGTTTCTGAAAAAAATCTCCAAGGCTGGATTGCTAACCCTAACGTTCAAAGTGTAAGTGAACCAGCCACTTAACAATTAATGGTTAACTCATTAATTCCTCCTGAAAAATTCGTGCCCCAAACTAATCAAACACCACTATTACCCTGCTATATTTCGATTTTTATTTTCAACTTCTCTTTCCTTTGTTATTAACGTCGACTATAGGTTTGACAACTTTTATCTCGTTCCCACGCGCCAGCGTGGGAATGCGCGCCAGCGTTGCGGGAAAGGGACGCTGGCGCGTCCAGATGGCATTCCCACGCTGGCGCGTGGGAACGAGGAATCTCGTTGACAACTCTTTCAACGCCGAAATACATGACTTCTTGCCGTCGCCAAGCTATCCCAACCGGCACGATGTGTTAACTCAGTTTTCTTGAGATTGACCAAAATCGTGTTATACGCAAAAGCTCCTGCGGGACTAGGTTGGTCTAACGTTAACAAGTCCGGATTACCCGCCCGGTCGATTCCATTTTCATCTAAATCCATCCACGCGCCTTCATGTAATACCACCACCCAGGGCATACAACGTTGTGTCACATACGCTGGGGCCACTACTTTACCACGTTCATTCCAAATTTCCACCGTATCCCCGGTCTGAATCCCCAAACGTTGAGCATCGGTCGCATTGAGAGTCACCTCTTGTTCATAAGTTTCTCGCAAAATGGCGACGTTATTGAATATACTATGTGTGCGCCAACGTGGATGAGGAGTAATCAGATGAAACGGATATTCCGCGGTATTCTCACTATTCAGCGACTCCCAAGCCGGTATCCATTTAGGAATCACTGGAATTTCATAACCATAAGAAGTTTTAGTCCAGTCCTCCACCTGAGCCAGCGCACTAGAAAAAATTTCAATTTTACCAGAAGGTGTTGACCAGGGAATATTCTTTTCCACATTGTCCTGAAAAGCCACTATCGGGCGCTCTAACTGGAATTTATACACTCCTCGTTGTTTAAACTCCTCCCAAGTCATGCTTACTTGTTGCTGTGACATCACCTTGGTTTCCCACCATTCCCGTAAATAGGCTTCGTCCACCTTATCGTTGTGCTCGAAATAGTCACGAGTAGCTTTCGGATTATACTCCTCCCCAAACCCCAGACGATAAGCTAATTCCGTGAATACCTGAAAATCGGTTTTACTTTCGCCCAGTGGCTCAATCACCTGGGGTCGATGAATATAGTAATGTCCTTTGTACCAAGGTAATGCCACATCATGGCGTTCAAAATGAGTCGCAATAGGCAATAAAATATCGGCCCATAAACCAGAGGGAGTGATAGTAGAATCCATACAAACCACTAACTTTAATTTTTTAATCGCTTGCAGACCTTTGTTTAGATTCGGCAGTTGATTCAGCCAATTCGACCCTTGCCAAAAAACTCCGCGCAAATTAGGAATCTGTCCATCAGTTTCATCATTACGGGGCCATAAACCAATTTCTTCACGGGATACGTTGGGATAGTTCAACACACAATGCGCCCAACGATCGGATTTAATCGACTGCATCCACCGATTAGCATAGTCATCATAAGGATAGGCCACTGCTTCCGCGTGCCAAGCCTTTCCCACGCCTTCCGCGGAGCCACCCAATTTACCCACGTTGCCGGTAATGGTCTGCAATGCCGCCGCCATCCGATTATATTGCTCACCATAAGCAGTACGACCTGGTGCCCAGGAGGCTTTCAAGGCCGCCGGTTTAGTCGTGGCATATAATTGGGCTAATTTTTTGATGTCCTCTGCACTCACACCACAAATAGGTGCCGCCCAGGCTGGTGATTTTGCTTGTCCATCGACTTGGCCCAAAATGTAATCTTTAAAACTCTCGCGACCGCGGGCCCACATTGGCATCGTCCCTTCATCGACTCCTTGCGTAAAGCGATTAATAAAATCCTGATCTTGCCAATTCTGAGTAAAAATCTGATGAGCCATAGCGGCTAACATAGCGGCATCGGTATTGGGTTTAATCGGAATCCACCATGCCTCATAAGCGGCCGCAGCATCGGTATACTGTGGATCTACCAGAACAAATTGACAGCCCCGTTGCTTGGCTAACCGCAGGTAATAAAAAGTATTGCCGCCATGGAAAGTATACGCCGGATTCCAACCCCATAAGATGATTAATTTCGAGTGAGCGAATGCCTCATCATCATTGCCATCTTCAATGGTACCAAAGGTCATTCGAGAACTAAACGTAGTGCCTTGATAAGAGGGGACTGACCAAGAACTGGTGCGACAACCAAACATCCCTAAAAATCGTCCTAACAAACCTTCAATTTGGTCGGATTTATGTAAAACTCCCCAGGAGGCTCCGGCATAACTTTGGTCCAACAAGGCGGTGTCACCGTACTGCCATTTAATATGTAGCATCTTTTCAGCGACGAAATCTAAAGCAGTATCCCAGGAAACTCGTTTAAACTTACCCTCACCACGTTCGCCAACGCGCAACATGGGGTATAACAATCGCTCTGGAGAATATAACCGTGACCGATAGGCACGCCCACGTAAACAGGCGCGTAATTGCAATTTATCCTCCGTATCTGTGCTATAAGGGTCACCTTGATAAACGCCGGTGTCGGTAGAAAGACGTACAATGACCTCCCCTTTTTTGTGTGCGACCAGTATATGCCGGGACCCACAATTATGAGCGCAACTGGTAACGACGGTGGTCAACTCATCATCAGTAGGATAAGGTTCATAAGCAAAGGCCGAGGCTGGGCGTGATTGACTCACCAAATTGCCCACCACGGCAGTAGCACCCATAGTGGTTTGCAGAAAGTGTCGTCGTGTGAGGTTTAAACGTGAAGAGAGGAGGTTCTCAAGAGTGGTCATTCATGGTTCCTTGTGATTTCTATAAACGGTCATTTTCAATTATGATATGGTTTAGTTAAATGAACCATACGTTGTGGATAGGGAATGGTAATACCTGCGGTTTTAAAGCGATCCCAGATCGCAAGTAAAATATCTTCTCTCGTTTTAAATCCACTCGAATTAAATAAGTGGAAATAATAATCTATGCGAAAATTAACCGAAGAATCCGCAAACTCCCATAGCGTCACCGAAGGCTCTGGCTCCGTCAAAATTTGCCGATTATCTTTTAACACCTGCACTATAGTCTCTTTAGCTAAACGAGGATCGTCGTTATAGCTAATACCGACATATAGTGTAATACGTAGATGCTTATCACTGTAAGTCCAGTTGGTAAAAGCATTTGAAATTAAATCAGAATTGGGAATAATAGCATCTTTTTGATCCCAGGTTTTTACCGTCAAAGAGCGAATACCTATTTGCGTCACTATACCTTCATGGACACCACCAACATTAACAATATCACCTATGCGTAGAGGACGTTCTATCAACAGTAAGATACCACTGATAAAATTATTAGCAATATTCTGTAAGCCGAAACCAATACCAATACCTAATGCGCCAGCAAAAACTGCTAAAGCACTAAGATCTATTCCTATAATCTTGAGAACAACTAAAAATCCTATTAAAATAACAACATACTGTGTAAAAATGGATAAACTATTTCTTATCCCTAAATCATCAATACCCGTGTAAAGCCAACGATAAGTAATTCGGCGAAACCAACCACCAAACCAAAATATTATCCACAAAGCAAATAGAGAAAATAAAATGCCACCTAAACTGACACTACTGTTAGCAAAGTGAATAAACGGAGCGGACAGAAACTGCTGAATACTACTCATTACAGCCACATCAGCGTACCATCCATTAATCAGCAGTAATAGCCAGAATGCTGATACTACTAACGCCAGAGAAAGTAGTTTATGCAATAACGGGATAATGTCTTGCGTCCATAGCAAGCCGTTAAAACTATGTAACATGGCAAAATTTTTCAAAAAAACCACAGCATCTATAAGTAACCCACGAATAACCAGCCAGCCAGTAAAAACGAGCAAAAATAACGTTAAATGCTTGGCTACATACCATCCTAAATTGATATAACCGACCAATCCTAATAATGCTACCGTCAAGATGGTTAATGGTATCAATAAACTGGTCAGTTGAATGACTTGAAACCAATAATTTTTCTTGGTGCTCAGTGAGCGCAAAAATAAATTGCGGATGTGCATGACTGGCACTACTGTTAAGGAGAGCAATAACATAAATAAGCTATCTATGAAATCACGCATCAGTAAAGAAGTTGACAATAAATGACCTAAAGCAGAAATAACTGTAAACAGACCTATGGTTATAATATTTAGGCGCAATAAACGATAAAGTTGTGGTTGTGCAATGGCCCCTTTGGTATTTTTAACCAGTATTAACCAAGCGAAATCAATGAGTATTTTGGCCATTAACCAAGGCACTATAAGTATGAACACAAAATAAATGCTCGATGACGTGAGTTGTATCAACCAAACTGAAAAGAACAACAGACCGCCTAATAAAATACTCCAACCATTCATACGCAACAAATGTAATCCGGTAAGTAAATATCTCCTAAAATACGTTAATTCGGTGGCGATATTTAACCGATTTATTAGAGAAATGAGGAGACTGTGTGCCCAAACCAATACACCAAACCACAGTAAAACGATGGCCGCAAACTTTAGCTTGCCCAGAGCATTCATTTGGCCAATAGCTTGCGTAAAATCTTGTGCGGTGGTTAATAATTGTTTCCAACAGAGTGCAGGTAACAACGCAACATCTCTAGCAAAACTCTGCCACTCAGTTGCCTCTTTTGGTAATTGTCGTTGTCTTAACAAAATTTCTCGTAAATTCTTTTTATAAACACCTTCTAAAGCGATCAGGAATTGTTGTCCTGTTTCCAGTAATAAGGGTAATTTATCCGCTTGTTGTTGCAAATTCTTTCTTAGCTCGACTAAAATTTTTTCAGTCTCCTTGTTTAAAGTTTTTTCGGCTGAATTTAGAGTTTCACGCCGTTGTTTAGTCACTTGCTCTTGTTGGTTTAAAACATTAATTTTGCCTTGTAATAGTGCCTGTAATTCATCTAATTCACTCACTAGAGATTTAACCTTATCCAACGTGAGTTGAGAAATTTGCGAACTACCCTGCTTAACGAGAGTTTGCAATTGCTCAAGTTGTTTATCAATATAGGTTATTCTTAACTCACGTTCTATTTGTTGTGCCTGCTCTTCTGCATCTTGAATTTGTACTTCCAACAGATAGCGCATACTTGGACTATCGGTTTCTAGTGATTGCTCTAACGCTTGTCTTAATTGGGTAGCTTGGGAGAGATAATCTTGTTGCTCACGCCGGATACGAGTATTTAAGTCTTTTTTTTGCCGGGCTTGATAGGCCTCTTGAAGTGCCAGATGCCAGCGAATGACTAATTCAAGATGTTTCTTTGTTATATCAATACGTTGAGCAGTATTTTGCAAGTGAGCTTTAGCCAACTCAACGAGTGTTTGTTGAGCCTGTAATTCTTCCTCAAACGTATTAATTTTTTGTTCTTTAGTGGAAAGTTGGGTTGATTCTACTACCGTTTTGCGTAGAATTTCTAATTCTGATTGTTTATCTTTTAAGACCTTCAGTTGATTATCTATATCGGTTTGCGTATTCTGATAGGCCAAACGTAAATTCTCTAAAGCAGCACTTACCGCATCCTTTTCTATAGCGGCTTCTTTCAACATCTTTGCGGTAATTTCAGTGGTTGGTAAACTAGCAATTTTCTCTTCTAAGGCTTTTTGTTCGGCTACCAATACTTCACTATTACGTTTTATCGCATCTTGTTCTTCGGCGAGGGCCTGTTTACGCTCCACCAGGGCGTGTGTTAAACTGGAATCGGGTACAGGTGAGGAATCGCTAGATATTTTAGTTGAGGGTGTTTGTGCTAAGGCATGAACTGTGAAAAACCAGCTGATTAGAAAATAAGTGATGATATGGTATAAGTACATATACTTTACTCCGTCACAATTGGACGTTGGTTTGAGACGACCTAGATTTGACAACTTTCAAAAAGTTGTCAAATCTGAGTTCGACCTAGATTTGACAACTTTCAAAAAGTTGTCAAATCTGAAGATGATTTAAGATTTGACAACTTTCAAAAAGTTGTCAAATCTGAATCCGATCATTTCAATTGAAAGTTTTCCACCTTCTTTTCAGCATAAATACCGGCGGCCACTTCATAATCCGTGCCTTCTACCTTCATCGCAAAGGTAGCCTTGGCAGAAGGCGCTTCACCTGCTGTTTTCGACCACATATAAGCGGACCAACCACCAGCCGTTTGTTCAGCGGCTTTACAAAGACCCGTATCTCCAGCAAAAATTAAATTGTCGGCTTTATCTTTGAGATCCATAATGGTCTTACCAGCTAAAGTGGGGTGTGCGATGGCTTTATCACCTTTGCAAGTGAAGACAAATACGTAGGTATCTTTCCACGCCCATTTTTCGCTCTTGCCCTCAAACTCCTTAATGGCGGCTTCCTTATCTTCGGCTTTGGCAATGGTGGCCGCGGCTTCTTTCACTTTGGCAGTTACTTCATCAATAGTTGCGCCATCCTCTGCCATCACGGAATAGCTTAATCCTAAGCCAAAAATAATACTAGCGGCTAGGGTAACTATTTTGGTCAATTTCATAGATAATGTCCTCTGTTAAAAGTAATTTCTAACGCGATAGTTATTATAGAAGAGATCATAAAATAATAAAATAATTGTAATATTAAGAGGGATTATGAGTTATCTTCAATCTAGCCCACCTACTACCACGCGCCGATAATAAAGATAGCAGGTCTCGTTGTCAAGAGATTGTAATATATATATTTTTTTTGATAATCCTTGTAAATAATTTTATTTTATGCCAGTAATACTTACAATTATTATACTAAATACTCTGGTGTGCAACACTATGTTGGTGGTGTTATAGGAGTCATGAGATTCCCGTAACACCAGGCAGAAACCTTAGAGTAGAGGCTTTAGCCGCAATGCCATTAAGTTAAAGAATCACTCGGTTAACCGTCGGAGTCCCCACACACATGTGGTGGCCGCGGTGGTCCAACACGTATCGTCCAAAACGTGTTTTGGACTCCTTAACTTAATGGCATTGAGGCTTTAGCCGGTAGGGGCGGCACCACCCCCATTAAACGTCGTCAGGGCCGACACACGGCTAAAGCCTCTCTCCAAGGTTTCTTCCTACTCAGTCGTTAACTTTTTCTCCACGCTTCTTTTAATATACTTTCCACTAATATTTCCTCCCAAACCACAAAAATGCTCAAGATTTTCACCCTTCACCTCCACTGTATTACCCACAAAGGTAAAAGTAATTGGCGTGTTATCTGATTCGTGGGTAATCACTACCTCGTTTTTGTTCAACTCGCCAGACCCTGAAAAATTACATACCCAACTCACTTTAATGGGTTCGGCACCAGCAATTTCAATAAATACTTTCTGCGCCGACAGTGGTTGAATTCTCATAACCATGTGACTGTTAATTGCATACATGCCACTAATTTGAGTAGTCGCAGCGGTGGTAAACTGTGGTGACATCCGAAAATTCAGAATAGCCGCGCGTTCTAGGTTGATGGCTAATAAACATGGAACATCTTCCGCCAAACAATTCACATTACGAAATTCTAACCACTCACGTTGCTCTTGTTGGAAATTTTGAGCTTCTACAGATTCTAATGATTTCATCAACTTCTTGTAAGCATTGTTCATCTGTTCATCAGCTCGACCCAAGGCGGAGTCACTACAAATAGTTTTTTCTATGGTAGTCCGGGCCTTTTTGCAGTCGAAACCGGCTGCCAAAAGAGGACTATTCATTAAAATTAAACTGATTGCCATGATAAATTTATGATTAAAAAAAATAGGAAACATAAGTGATTACCTATAAATTATGATGTTAAAAACTGTAAAAACATGATTATCGAATGACTAAAATCTTTAAGCTACTTACTGCATAAATTGATCACAATTGCCATCATTGGCGTAATTAGTGGCTCGGTAATTGGTTTTTTTCTCAAACCAAGCCCATTTTAATTTTATGTATGTTTAATTTATGTTGAAAATTTGACAATCGCTTGACAGGTTTTTATAGATTACAGTATTATTTTTATCTTAAAATTATTACTATAGTTTTTTTATTCGGAGATTATTAATGAAAGTTGTCTGGTTTAATATTTTGTTATTGTTTTTAACGTTATATTCACGACCTGTGTTGGCTCATTTTCAGGTATTGTTACCTTCCTCAGATATTATCACGCCTGACGATAATAGAACGATTGAATTAAAATTACTATTTACTCACCCCATGGCGCAAGGTCCCTTGATGAATATGGAGATGCCGAAACAATTTGGGGTCATGGCAAACGGTAGCAAGCAAGATTTATTACCGACGTTAGAACCTCATCGCGTCCAAGGCAAAACTTTTTTTACGGCCCGTTATCCACTTAAATCTCCAGCCGATTATATTTTTTTCGTTGAACCTGCGCCCTATTGGGAAGCGACTGAAGGGAAGATGATTATTCATTATACCAAAGTCGTGGTGGATGCGTTTACCGCTGACACCGGCTGGGACCAACTGATTGGATTTCCCGTAGAAATTGAACCACTGGTACGTCCTTATGGATTATGGACGGGCAACTTGTTTCGTGCTCTGGTCAAGAAGGCGGGCACCCCTGTACCTTTTGCCGTAGTGGAAGTGGAATATTTCAATGAGGGCGAGCAAGTCAAAATCCCCTCCGATCCCTTCCTCACTCAACAGATTAAAACCGATGCCCAAGGAGTCTTCGCGTATACCATGCCCAAATCTGGTTGGTGGGGATTTGC
>BS_KBA_SWE02_21mDRAFT_10000490_pt1 | contig 14835 bp, 11 predicted proteins | sample BalSeasSWE02_21m_FD_9196 | JGI IMG/M metagenome (IMG submission 9196)
ATGGAAAAGCTCAGTTAATAAGATTTTTAGTAATTAAAAAAGTTAATTGAAGGTCAATTGTATCTTCAATTATAGTTCAAGTTTTTCCTTTCTTCTATCCATCGACTCAAAATACATTCCCTTCATCTCATTAGATAAAAAACTAACAGTTATCAACTTTTCCCAATTACTCAATTCCGAACTGATTTTATTAAGCACTTGAGAAATAATAGTTTCTTTTAATTTCATTATTTCTATCCTGAAACATTCGATTAGAACTTTCACTAGTGCAATAGGAAATATTTTCCTATCTAATATCATAAAAAAAGCGATTCAATTAAATCGCTTTTTTTTAATACTGTAATCAAAATAATTTATTGTGTTAAAAGATAATCAGCAATCTTTCCTAAATCTTTAACATCCTTATTACTATAAGCAGGCATTAGTTTATCAGGATATCTCGCTCTGTAACCTAAAAACCTCTCGGAATCCATAAAAGAATTTGGATTGCGAAGATAATTAATAAGATCTTCTCTGCTGCTCCAAAACTGTTTTAAGTTTTTTAAAGAAGGCGCCATGTTTGATCCGGCAAGATTACCACCGTGACAATTTACACATCCAAAAGACATAACAAGATTTTCTCCTGTAATTTCTTCATTTGGCTGCTGATCCATCTGTGAGTTGTTCATACCGGAAAAATCTTTCATTGTTTCTTCTTCTTTAGTTAAACGACCAATCATAAAAAGAACAATGAATAAAAATAAAAAAGCTGCTATCCATATTTGAGGTTTTGTCATATTTCTATAATTATTTTGTTAACGAAATCCTTTATTAATTCTATTCAATTTCAAACGAAGCGTTTACAACTCCGATAATTTCTTTTTCAATCGAACTAAGATCATTTATTCCGTAATCAGAAATTGCATTAGAGAATTTTGGAGTAATTTGAAGAACACCCATTCTTGCACTTCGCATAGGTCCAAGATCTCTATCAGTTGCTTTGGCAATTTTTTGCGCACGTATCATTGCATCTTTTGCTGCTGCTGCCTGAATTTCAATTTTTAGATCCGCCAATTTTGTGTAATGATATTCCGGCTGCTCAACATTAAAGCTAACACCTTTTTCAATTAGAGAAGTTATATCGAGTGAAAGTTCTTTAATTTTATTAACATCTGTTGATTGAATTTCTATTCTTTGACTATAGATATAACCAATTACTCTTACAGTTTGATAACCCTGTTCACTCATTTCATAAACGGGATAACTGTTAATTGTATAAAATTCTATTTTATCTTTTGGAAAACCTTTTTTTTCAAGATATGAAACAAGACTGGGTTTTTGTCTATTCAATTCAGCAAATGCACTTTCGGATGTCTGGGATCTAACGGAGATTGTTCCCCGAAGAAAACCAAGATCCGAAACAATTTCTTTTTTTGCCGATCCGGTTACGTTAATAGTTTGATTGGCCCTTTGACTTGATTTCCAGGCATTAGTAAAGATTACAACACCAATAATAAAACTAACACCTATTATTACAGCCGGAAGAAAGAGACTGTTTTTTTTTTCCATATTATTTTATGAATTTTTTAGTAAGTAAATGTGTTAAAACGTGTGGCAACTTATTAAAAAAGGGCAATTTTAACAACAGGATTTGATNGGTATCTTATAACACAATTTTAAATTAGTAAAGAATTTTATGAATATTCCGAACAAACTTATAAACGAAAAAAGCCCTTATTTACTCCAGCATGCATATAATCCTTTAAATTGGTTTCCCTGGTGCGATGAAGCATTTGAAAAGGCCAAAGTCGAAGATAAACCTATTTTTCTTTCAATCGGATATTCAACTTGTCATTGGTGCCACGTAATGGAAAAAGAATCCTTTGAAGACCAGGAAGTTGCAAAGCTGATGAACGACGCCTTCATATCAATAAAAGTTGATCGGGAAGAACGTCCAGATATTGACGGAATTTATATGTCCGTTTGCCAGATAATTACAGGTAGCGGAGGCTGGCCTTTAACAATTGTAATGACTCCGGATAGAAAACCTTTCTTTGCAGGAACATATTTTCCAAAGCATAATCGATTTAACAGAATCGGAATGCTGGAATTAGTTCCCAGATTAAAAGAAGTTTGGTCAACAAAAAAAGATGAGGTTCTTAAATCTGCAAATGAAATCGCCTCATCTCTAAACAAACAAAATTTGACTTCAGATAATGCTGAGATTGATGAAATAGTTTTGGATAAAGCTTATGATGAGTTGAGTAAAAGATATGATGTAACAAACAGTGGATTTGGCAACGCTCCAAAATTTCCTTCGCCACACAATCTTTTATTTCTATTGCGCTATTGGAAAAGAAAGAATGAGCCAAAAGCACTTGAGATGGTCGAAAAAACTTTAACTGAAATGCGTTACGGTGGAATATATGACCACATTGGTTTTGGTTTTGCACGGTACTCAACTGATCAGCATTGGTTAGTTCCGCACTTTGAAAAAATGCTGTATGATCAGGCGATGTTAGTTATGGCTTTTACTGAAACTTATCTGGCAACAAAAAATAATTTCTACAAAGAAACTGCTCAAGAGATTTTAGAATATGTTTTGAGAGATATGACTCATCCGGAAGGGGGATTTTATTCCGCTGAAGATGCCGATAGTGAAGGAGAAGAGGGTAAGTTTTATTTGTGGAATGCAGATGAGCTTCGAAGTGTTTTAGATAGAGATGAATCAGATTTTGCAATAAAGGTTTTTTTGATTGCCGATGATGGGAATTGGGTTGATGAATCAAAGGGGATGATGCCCGGGACAAATATTCTGCATCTAAAAAAATCTAACAAAGAACTTGCTGATGAATTTAATCTAAGTGAAGATGATTTTTTAAGAACGTTAGAATCTATTCGCAAAAAACTTTTTGTTTACAGAGAGAAAAGAATTCATCCCCATAAAGATGATAAGATTTTGACTGATTGGAATGGTTTGATGATATCTGCCTTTGCTAAGGCCGCACAAGCTTTTAATGATGAGCAATATGCCGCTGCTGCAATCAAATCCTATTCATTCAGTGAAAAGCATTTAACAGGAAAAGAGGGTAGATTAATTCACCGTTTCCGTGATGGTGAATCCGGTTTGCCTGCACACATTGATGATTACGCTTTTATGATAAATGCATCAATCGATCTTTATGAAACTACTTTTGAAATCAATTATCTAAAACAAGCCGTTGAGTTAAATGAAATTTTAATGAAAGATTTTTGGGATGAACAAAATGGCGGATTCTATTTTACCTCATCCACAAGTGAAAAGCTTATTGCAAGACAAAAAGATGTTTACGATGGCGCAATTCCATCCGGTAACTCAATTGCATTCTTAAATCTCATAAGATTATCGCGATATACTGCAAACATTTATTTTGAAAAAAAAGCATCTATACTTGTAAAGTTTTTTTCAGGGCAGATCGCAAAATCTCCATCAGCTTACTGTATGTTTATGTGTGGATTGGATTTTCAATTTTCTTCATCAACCGAAATTGTAATTGCTTCCGAGCCGAATGCTATTTTGGCTAGTGATGGTATAAATCTTATTAGAAGTATTTTTAATCCAAATAAAGTTGTAATCCTTAAACCCAGCAATATCGATAAAGATTTTGCAGAGTTGTTATCATTTACAAAAGAGATGAAAATGAAGAATAGTAGCACGACATTTTATGTTTGTCGTGATTATGCGTGCAATCAACCTCTAAATTCCATAGCGGAGTTAGAAAAATTACTTTTATTATAACTAATTATAGAGTTAAAGTAGATATTTAATTATAGTTAGACTAATTTTGTTGTACCACCTTAAATAAAGCCGGAGAAACCTGTGAGCTCAGATAATAAATTTGTCAGATCACTGATTGAAAATGCCAAGCAAGGCAACAATGCAGCTATTGAACAATTATTCCAGATGAACCTTGGAAAAATTTATGCATTTGCATTGCGTCTTACTGCCAACAAATCTCTAGCCGAATCAATCACAAAAGAATCTTTTATTGAAGCGTGGAAAAAAATAAATCTTGTTCGCAGTGATTCTTCATTTTTAAAATGGCTTAACGCAATTACTGTTTACAAAACAATTGATAAACTTAGATCTAAAAAATCTGACACGAAAATAAATAAAGCTGATTTGAGAGAACTTGAATCAAAAGATGAGTTAGATAAACATATTCTTGCTTTACCTGACCAGGAAAGAATGATATTTGTACTAAATAGAATTGAAGGCTATTCAACCGAAGAGATATCTGATTTAATGGGCCTTAAAAAAGATCAAGTTAACAATCATCTTAAGATCGCGTTAACCAAACTTGCTGAGAGCGAACCTTCACTTGCCAACGAAACAATACTAAGTGAAAAGATTTTAAAGGTTATCCCGGAGCTGCAGCCATCAGCAGAAGTACGAAATGGTATCTTTTCTTATATAATGGATGTAAAAATACGTGAACAGAAAGAGCAGGAAAAAATAGCAGAAGCTTTAACTGAAAAAGAAAAGCAAGAAAAGGGCGTAGAAGAGTTCCCAGAAGTAAAAGAGAGCTATCTTGAGGAAAAAATAATAAGGCCTAAAAAGAAGTTTAAATTTAATCCAGAGTTATTTAAAAAAATTTCATACTCAGTCTTGGGAATGATCGTTATATATGTCGCATATATTTTTATTACTTCTCCCAGTGGTGGTTGGGAAGTAATTTCACTGTCTGGTCAACCCAAAGTAGATAATAGTGTTATGGATAAAGGTGATAGTTTTACCGCCGAAAGTAACATTGAAACCGATGCAAGTTCTTCAGTCACGGTTGCAATTCCTGAGATGGGAAGATTGTTAATTGATAATTTAACTGTTGTTTCAAGGACCAAAAACAATAATGAGATAAAATTAGACAAGGGGCAAATAAGGAAATTTGAAGGTGATGCTTCTAATGTACTAAGAGTACTAACACCATTGGCAACGTTTACAGAACTGTACAAAGGCGGTGCGTTCAGGTTAAATGTTGAGGATAACGGCATTTGTAAACTTACTGTAGAAAGCGGATGGGTGATTGTTAACATAAAGGAATTTGATTCCTATGTTCCCAAAAATTTTGGCTGTCTTATTACAAGGGGTAAATATGCCATCCCTTATCCTGAAGATTCTTCACCTCAACTGATTAGTTTGCTTGAAAACTTTACCGGGATTAATGATCCATCAATTGGAACAATTTTATCTTTAATTACTAAAAATGAATCTCTTTCGTTATGGCATATTCTTCAGCTTGTTAGTAGTGAAAATCGCTTCATAGTTTTTGACAGATTGAATGATTTTATTTCTGCACCGAGTGATGTTACGAAGGAAGGCATACAAGCATTAAACAAAGATATGATTTTACAATGGCGACGAGAGATTGAATTGAAGATGGATTAGTTTTATCTTTATTTAAATCACAACCTTAATTTCTATAATGAATTGGAGTTGTTTGTTTTAAGTCAGAGTGATTACAAATTATCTCTTAGGTTTATAAAAATGCGAGCTTTGCCCAAAGAAAACTTCTGCCGCATCCATAATTGTTTCTGATAAAGTTGGGTGAGGATGAATTGTAAGTTTTAAATCAGTAACGTTTGCTCCCATTTCAATTGCGAGAACACCTTCTGCAATTAACTCGCCAGCCCCGGGACCACAAATTCCAACTCCAATTAATCTTTGTGTATCAGGATCTATAATTAATTTTGTTACGCCGTCATTTCTATCAATTGTAACTGCTCTGCCGCTAGCTGCCCAAGGAAATTTTGCTACTTCGTATTTTACTCCCTCTTTCTTTGCCTGCTCTTCTGTAATTCCAGCCCAGGCAATTTCAGGATCAGTAAATACAACAGCGGGAATTGCAAGCGGTTCAAAGGCTACTTTATGCCCTGCAATAAACTCCACCGCAGTTCTCCCTTCGTGTGAGGCTTTGTGTGCCAGCATTGGTTCGCCGGCAATATCACCAATTGCCAAAATATTTGAATCAGTTGTTCTAAGCTGCTTATCAACCTTTATCCAGCCACGGTCCGTTAAAGTGACTTTAGTATTCTCTAATCCAAGTCCGCGTGTTTCCGGTTTTCTTCCTATAGACATTAAAACATAATCATAAACTTTATCAGCACCATTTCCTTTGTCATCCTGAATCTTAACGCTTATTCCGTCTTTTACTTCTTTCATCTCGAGAACTTTACTATTAGTCATAACTTCAGCAAAGGATTTTTTAATTCTCCTAGCAAGATAATTTACAAGATCACGATCAGCACCGGGTAAAATTCCGGGCATCATTTCAACAACTGAAACTTTTGTTCCAAGCGCTTCATAAACAGAGCCAAGCTCAAGTCCAATGTATCCGCCGCCAACAACTAAAAGTGATTTTGGAATTTCAGGAAGATCAAGTGCTGATGTTGAATTTAGTAATCTTTTCGATTGAATATCTAAAGATGGAATTGTTGCGATAACTGATCCAGTTGCTATAATAGCTTTTTCAAATGTATGCTCAATAGTTTGCCCATCAACTTTTTCAATCTTTAATGTTGATGAATTAATAAAACTTGCTCTGCCTTGAATGAAATTTATTTTTCTTTGTTTGGATATTTGCCCAAGTCCGCTTGTAAGTTTTTCTACAACTTTATTTTTAAAGTCTCGGAGTTTATTGATATCAATCTTTGGTGCGCCGAACTCTATTCCCCAATTCTTTGCTTCTTCCGCTTCGTGAATAAGTTTTGCAACGTGAAGCAGCGCTTTGGAAGGGATACAACCACGGTAAAGACAAACGCCGCCGGGATTTTTATCAAGATCAATTAATGTTACATCCATTCCAAGATCAGCAGCAAGAAATGCCGCGGCGTATCCGCCTGGCCCACCGCCGATTACTGTTAATTTTATTTTATCGCTCATATTTTTTCCTTAAGACAATGGAACGCTGATTATTATGATTGACTATGATTTTTTAAGATCATAATTGATCTTAATCATCACAATGATCAGTGTACAGTTTTTCTAAATTAACAATTTAACAGGCTGCTCTAATTTTTTGACAACGAATCTTAAAAATCTAATCGCATCCGCCCCATCAATAATTCTGTGATCGTATGATAATGATAATGGCAACATTAACCTTGGTTCAAAAACACCTGAACCATTCCAAACAGGCTTGTAAGCTCCGCGAGAAACTCCGAGGATTGCAACTTCGGGTGAGTTAACAATCGGAGTAAAATATGTTCCGCCAATTCCGCCGAGATTTGAAATTGTAAAACATCCGCCCTGTAAATCATCCAGCCCGATTTTTTTATTACGCGCTTTTTCAGCTAGGGCATTCATGTCAATAGAAATTTCAGTTAAGGATTTTTTATCAACATTTTTTATAACAGGAACAATCAATCCAAAATCTGTATCAACAGCAACGCCAAGATTGAAGTATTCTTTGTAAATAATTTCCTTCTTCTCCATATCAATACTGGAATTGAATTGAGGAAATTCCCTTAATGCTTCGACAATTATTTTTACAAGAATTGCAGTAACGGTTAACTTTATATCTGATTTTTCGTTTTCTTTGTTTAATTCTTTTCTTGTTTTCTCAAGAAGAGTTATATCCGCTTTATCAAACTGAGTTACATGTGAAATAGTAGCCCAGGCATAGCTAAGATGGTTCGCTGTCTTCTTACGAATGTTTGTCATCTCAGCCTTTTTAATCGCACCAAACTTTGTGAAATCAGGTAATAATTCTGATTTTATATTTAATCCAGTTCCACCACCTTGCGAATAGGATTCATGTAATTTCTTGGAGAATGCTTTAACATCATCCATAGAAACTCTGCCGTTAGGACCTGAGCCAGGAACTTTATTAATATCAACACCAATCTCGCGTGCAATTCTTCTTACAGATGGAGCTGCTGGCGCAGCACCCTTTAATATTGGCGGCTGATCATCCAATTCCGAAGCTTGTATTAAGGTTCGCTCTCCAGTTGGAGTTGTGACAGATTCTTTATTTGTTTCAATTTTAGGTAATTCCGTTGTTTCTTCTTTTTTAGTCTCAATAGGAATTGATTCTTCAACAGCAACATCACTAGTTTCAACCCTAAACATCACATCGCCAACATTTGTTTTATCACCGGGCTTAATTAAAACTTCAAGGACTTTCCCGGCAACAGATGATGGAACTTCAATGGTTGCTTTATCAGTTTCTATTTCAAGTATTGCTTGGTCATGTTCTATAATGTCGCCTTTTTTAACGAGCACATTAAGTACATCAGCAGCTTCAATATTTTCTCCAAGATCTGGAAGACGGAAATTTACAATCTCTTTTTTGCTGGATGATTTAGAAACGATTGGGAGTTTGTCTTCAACTTCCGGTTCCGTTTTTACTTCAGAAGTTTTGTCCCCTTTTTTAATTTCACTCTTGTTCTCGCTCTTAAACTTATTCTCATCACTACTGCCTTCATCAACAATCAGAATGGTTGCACCCACTTTAACTTTGTCGCCGACTTTAATTAAAAGTTTAGTGATTTTTCCTTCTACAGTTGAGGGAACTTCAATTGTAGCTTTATCAGTTTCAATTTCTATTATTGCCTGATCTTTTATTATTCTTTCACCTTCTTTAACAAGAACAGTGACCACATCAGCGGCTTCGATGTTCTCACCAAGTTCCGGTAATTTAAATTCTATTGTCATTGTAAAACCTTAAATTTCAATTTTTGTTTCTTACTTTAATGGTCAGTCTTCGACAGGCTCAGACTGACAGGAGATGTCACACTGAGCTTGTCGAAGTGTGACAATACATTATCTATTATGAAGTCATTGGATTTCTTTTCTTTGGATCGATGCCCAATTCCTTTGCGGCTTTGTCCAAAGCTTTATCCTGAATTTTTTCTTCTTTAAATAATGCTGTTAATGTTGCAAATACTATGTGTTTTGCATCCACTTCAAAGAAATCGCGTAATGCTTCACGTGTTTCACTTCTTCCAAATCCATCTGTCCCCAAAGAGTATAATCTTCTTGGGAACCATTTAGAAACAGAATCAGGTAATGCTTTAACATAATCTGAAGACGCAACTAAAACACCATCTTCTTTTTCTAACATCTTTTCTATATAAGATGCTTTTGGTTTTGAAGTTGGATTTAATAAATTATATCGCTCAGCTTCAAGCGCATCTCGACGAAGTTCTTTATAACTAGTAACACTCCAAACATCTGTTGCAACTTTGTATTCTTCTTCAAGAATCTTCGCTGCTTTAATTACTTCATTAAGAATTGTTCCGCTTCCGAATAATTGTGCTCGAAGTTTTGAATTCTTTTTATCCGAAGCTTGGAACTTATACATTCCTTTTAAGATTCCTTTTTCAACACCTTTTGGCATTTCAGGCATGGCATAGTTTTCATTCATCAATGTGATGTAATAGAAAATATTTTCCTGATCTACATACATTCTTTTTATACCATCACGAATGATAATCGCTAACTCGTATGCAAAAGCGGGATCATAGGTAACAAGGTTTGGAACAGGATAAGCAAGTAAATGACTATGTCCATCCTGATGTTGCAATCCTTCACCGTTAAGCGTGGTTCTTCCCGCAGTACCGCCGAGCATAAATCCTTTTGCACCTATATCACCGGCAGCCCAAACAAGATCGCCCACTCTTTGCATTCCAAACATTGAGTAGTAGATAAAGAACGGAATCATATTTATTCCGTGTGTATTGTAGGCAGTTCCTGCGGCAATAAAAGAAGACATCGAACCGGCTTCATTAATTCCTTCTTCAAGTATTTGTCCGTTCTTAGCTTCTTTGTAGTAAAGTAGTGAGTCTGCATCAACTGGTTCATAAAGCTGTCCAGCGTGAGAATAAATTCCAACTTGTCTGAACAAGGCTTCCATACCAAATGTTCTTGCTTCATCAGGTACAATCGGAACAACTATTTTTCCAAGTTCTTTGTCCTTTAAAAGTTTTGCAAGAATTCTTACAAACACCATAGTGGTTGAAACTTCTCTTCCTTCTGTTCCCTTGTAGAATTCTTCAAATATAGTTTCCGGTGGAGCTTTGATTGGATGTACATCTGTTTTACGTGTCGGTACATATCCGCCAAGCTGCTTTCTTCTTTCTTTAAGATATTTTATTTCGTGGCTGTCTTCATCAGGTTTGTAGAATGGATCAGTAAGAATATCCTCATCAGCAATCGGGATTCCAAATCTGCTTCTGAATTCTTTCATTTCTTCTTCATTCAACTTCTTCTGCTGATGTGTCACATTTTTTCCTTCGCCAGCTTCACCGAGACCGTAACCTTTAATTGTCTTTGCGAGAATTACAATTGGCTTACCAACATAATCAACAGCGGATTTAAATGCCGCATAAACTTTTTCTGGATCGTGACCGCCACGTTTCATCTTAAACAACTGTTCATCGGTCATCTTCTCAACCATCCTTAACAAATCAGGATCTTTGCCAAAGAAATTTTTTCTGATGTAATCCCCGCCTTCAACAGAATACTTTTGATATTCACCGTCAACAACTTCGCCCATACGTTTAACAAGTTTGCCATCAATATCTTTATCTAGTAACGATTCCCAATCTTCGCCCCAAATAACTTTTATAACATGCCAGCCCGCACCGCGGAAAATAGCTTCAAGTTCCTGAATAATCTTTCCATTACCGCGCACAGGTCCATCCAATCTTTGCAAATTACAGTTGATTACAAAAATCAGGTTATCAAGTTTTTCTCTTGATGCAAGAGTAATTGCTCCGAGTGATTCTGGCTCATCAGTTTCACCATCGCCAAGAAACGCCCAGACTTTGCCACCCGGTTTTTTCAATCCACGATCTTCTAAGTATCTGTTAAATCTTGCCTGATAAATTGCCTGGAGTGGGCCCAATCCCATAGAAACTGTAGGAAATTCCCAGAAGTTCGGCATCAAGAAAGGATGAGGATAAGAAGTAAGTCCGCCCTCTGGTTTTAAATCTCTTCTAAAGTTTAATAATTGTTCTTTTGTAATTCTACCTTCAAGAAAAGCACGAGCATAAATACCCGGGGATGCGTGTCCCTGAAAATAAATCTGATCACCATCGTAGCCATCACCTTTACCACGGAAGAAATGATTGAAACCAATTTCATACAAAGTTGCGGCGGAAGCGTAAGTTGAAATATGTCCGCCAACGCTGCCTTCCTGTTTGTTGGCTTTTACCACCATCGCCATAGCAATCCATCGGATAAGACTTTTTATTCGTCTTTCAATTTCTCTATCACCAGGAAACGGCGCTTGTTTTTCTCGTGAGATAGTATTTATATAAGGTGTGTTTGCACTAAACGGAACGTGAACACCAGATTTGTGTGCGCGGATTTGCAGCTGATGCAGAAGTTCAACAACACGTTCAGGTCCGCTATTCTGAAGAACATAATCCAAAGAATAAAGCCACTCACTGGTTTCAAGCTCTTCAGTTTTGGGATCTTTTTTAATATCATCACTCATAAAAATTTCCTTTACTACATTTTCAAAATCATTACGAGGAGTCTAATTAGGACGACGAAGTAATCTATTATACCGATTGCTTCATCCCGATGTTTGGGATTCGTAATGATGTGCAATTACAAAACGCTAATTTTCTAACTAAAAGAAACGATTTTACGGATAACATTCCCTCGGAATAAATAAAAAAAGTCGGAATGCTATACTCAAAATCGGTGTGAAAAAATAATGGAAACGGCGTTTAATAACAAGAAAGCTTTCGTGAGTAAGAACAAGATGAAGAGCACGAGCAACAGTAAGATTAAGAAGTTTTTTTTTACTTTTTCAGTTATTCTTACTCTTTACGTAAGTGTTTCTCAAACCAATTCCTTCTCATTTCATCAACTTCTTTACGGTGAGATTTTAAGAAATGATCTCCGCCTTCAAGCATAACCAAGCGATAGGGTATTTGTAAATCTAAGAGTTTGTAAGAAAGGTCTAGCGAATCGTGAGGTAAAACTCTGTTATCAGTATTACCGTGAATAATAAGCATTGGAGTTGTTTTAGATAGTTTATCCGCAAAGTTTACAATCGATCTTGTTTCACATCTACTATTAAATTCATCTTCTTCATATCTACCCATAGTATGTTCATAAAGTCTTCGCATAAATTTACTCTCATCAGAGTTACAGCGTAGATTTGCTATTCCACCCAGAACAATTGCGGCTTTAAATATATTTGTTCGTGTTAAAGTTAGATAAGTCATCATTCCACCGCGGCTCCAACCTTCAATGCCCCATACATCTTTGTTTGCCTGCGGAATTTCATCAGCTAACGAAATGAGATTTAAAACGTCATTTAGATCATCACCGCCAAAGTCATCGTGCCCTTCACCGCCATCATTCCCACGATACTGGGAAGCAAAAACACAGTAACCCCAACTAGCAAGCTGTCCGTAAATTCCGCGAGCTGTAAACTTATCGATTGCGCCTGCGTTGCCAATACCTCCGCGGCACCAGATTACACAAGGATATTTTTGTGAATCATCCTTTGGATAAGCAATATAGCCGGTAACCTTTAATCCATCAGAGAGGTAAGTAATCTTTTCAACAATTGATTTTTCAAGTGTATCTTTTCCCCATCCGCTAACAATCATTTTTTGTTGTTGTTCGGTTAAATCAATTATTTCACGTGCAATTATTATTGGCATGTTCTTCTTTTTGTCATACTGAGCCTGTCGGCCAGACATTATTTTTAGTATAGGTGTTTTATTTATATTTGCTTCGTACAAATATCGGAAAAATGAGAATGGCTAAAAAGCACGTAAAACACACAGAACAAAAATCAGCTGGAACAAAAAGCAAAATAACAACTCAAAAAATAATTGTAGGTGTTGTTGTAGTCGCTCTATTAGGATTTTTTATTGTTAATAACTTTATAAACAACGAGCCAAAAGTGGAATACTATACTTTCACAAAAGAGGGTGAACTGGTTTTTACTGATTCACTTGGAACATTAAAAACAAAAATCGATTTAGAGATTGCTGATAATGATTATGAACGACAACTCGGTTTAATGAATCGAAAAGAAATGAAAGAGAATGAAGGGATGCTTTTTATTTTTCCAGTTCAGCAACTTCAATCTTTCTGGATGCGCAATACTCTAATTTCACTTGATATTATGTTTGTAAATGATCAAAAAAAAATTGTTACTATCCATAAAAGCACAAAAATACTTTCCGAGACAAGTTATCCATCATCTCGGCCTGCACTTTATGTTGTAGAAGTTTTAGCCGGATTTACAGATAGACACAACATTCAGGTTGGAGATAAGATCGATTGGATGGGCACCAAAATAGGTTTATAATTTTTGATCCCATTTAATCATTATTCTTTTCTTCAAGATTTAAAAACTCATTATCCAAAGGAGATAAAATGTCATCTTTAAAAAATATTGCAATACTAGGTGGTGGAAATATTGGCTTATCAATAGCTAAAGGTCTTCAAAACTCTGACTTATACGATGCAAAAAATATTCATATAACCAGAAGAAGAACTGAACTACTTGATGAATACAAAAATTCAGGGTTTAAAGTTTCTTCAGATAATATTGAAGCGGTCAGTAGTTCAGAAGTGATTGTTATTNCTGTTCAGCCTCAACAATTAAATGAATTGCTATCTGAAATCTCTGGCAAACTAAATCCGAAAAAGCACATAATTATTTCANTTGTTTCGGGNGCAAGCATAAAAGCAATTAAGATTCATCTTGAAAAAGACATAGAGNTTGTAAGAGCAATGCCCAATACTGCAATTGCAATTCAGGAATCGATGACATGTATTTCCGCTGATAGCAAAAACAGCGAGGCATTAAAAATTGCTGAAGAAATATTTAATCAGGTTGGGAAAACATTAGTAATTGATGAAGAACTGATGATTCCAGCAACAGCTTTGTGTGCTTGCGGAATTGCTTTCTTTCTAAGAGCAGTAAGAGCTGCATCGCAAGGCGGCATTGAAATTGGATTTCATTCTGAAGAAGCATTATTGATGGCCGCTCAAACGGCAAAAGGTGCTGCTGCGCTATTGTTAAGTGGTGAAGCCCATCCGGAAAGTGAAGTTGATAAAGTTACGACCCCACGCGGCTGTACAATATCAGGTTTAAATCAAATGGAACATAATGGATTTAGTTCAGCGTTGATAAGAGGAATTGTGACTTCAGCAGATAAAGCGGCCTTACTGTATAAAATTGATTAGCTAAAACAGTTCTAACCGTATAGCTTATCTTCCACAAGTTCACAAATAATGTGGGCGATTGTTATGTGGCCTTCCTGTATTCTTTGTGTGTTGGAGGATGGGACAACAATCGGAAGATCAACAAGAGATTTTAATTCACCACCGGTGCCCCCAAGAAGACCAATTACTTTTATTCCTTTTGCGTGTGAGACTTCAACCGCTTTAATAATATTGGGAGAATTACCGCTTGTAGAAATTGCGAGCAAAACATCACCGAGAATACCAAGTCCTTCAACATTTCTTGCAAACACATTTTCAAAACCAATATCATTTCCGCCAGCTGTAAGATTTGATGTGTCTGTTGTTAGCGCGATTGCAGGTAATGCCGGTCTCTGTATATCATGGCTTAATCGTATCATAAACTCAGTAGCAATGTGCTGGCAATCTGCAGCGCTGCCGCCGTTGCCGCATAACAAAAGTTTGTTACCGTCTTTATATGCTGAAACAAGAATATCAACAGCTTTAATTATTTCATCAGCAAGCTGATCTTTAATTTTTAGTTTCGTTTCAGAACTTTCGTTCAGCGAGTCTATTATAAATTTTTGTGCGTCCAATTTTAAACCAATATTGATTGTTTTATGTGTACAGCAGAAGCAAATTCTTTTATCAAA
>BS_KBA_SWE02_21mDRAFT_10000491_pt1 | contig 14822 bp, 16 predicted proteins | sample BalSeasSWE02_21m_FD_9196 | JGI IMG/M metagenome (IMG submission 9196)
CACTTCACACCCCTGACACTCCGCTGCACTAACCGCAACCGTTTACCCTATGTCTACTTATCTGCTTGGTGATATACAGGGCTGTTATGATTCATTGCAGCGTCTGCTGGAAATCATCCATTTTGATCCCGCAACCGACCGCTTATGGTCCTGCGGCGACCTGGTCAATCGCGGTGGCAAATCGCTGGAGGTATTGCGGCTGTTAAAAAGTTTCGGGCCATCTGTCAGTGTCACGCTCGGCAACCATGACCTGCACCTGCTGGCGACTCACAACAGTCATCCTCATGGTGCTTCGGGCAATCGCGAATTTGATACCGTGCTAACCGCGCCGGATTGTGCTGAGCTGATGAATTGGCTCAATTGTCACCCGCTGGCATGCTGGTCCGATGAATTTCAGTTGCTGCGGGTTCACGCCGGTGTCATACCGCAATGGGATTGGCAGGCAGCGGTTAGCGCCGGTGAAGAAGTATCCGCAGTTTTGCAATCCGACCAGCGCGGAGAGTTTTTCAGCCGTATGTATTCAAATAAACCGAAACTTTGGTCAGATAAAAGAACCGGTTGGAAACGCTTGCGTCTGATCACCAATATTCTGACCCGCCTGCGTTTTTGTGATGAACTGGGGCGCGGTATCTATAGCGCAGCCGGTCCACCGGGCACACAACCGGAACGCTACAAACCGTGGTTTAAACACCAACACCGGAAAACCAGGGACGTGACCGTCGCTTTCGGACACTGGGCAGCCCTTGGCCTGCGCGTAAAGAAACGCTATATCGCCATGGATGCAGGTTGTGTCTGGGGCGGCAGACTAAGCGCCCTGAAACTGGAAGATCATACCATCTACCAGATTAAGTGCACCGAAAACTAGTAAGCCTGGCACACCTTCTATCCCGTTAAGTTTAAATCCTTCATGTTCAAATTCAGGTCCTTCGCCGGGCTGCTGTGTGCTGGGCCATGTTTGGACTTTGGGTCTTGGTTATCTGCACGGGCGCCAAGGTTGCGCGGTAGCTTGCTTCAGGACTCGCTCAAGCACATCCTTGTGTCGCTCATCCTCGGCGTCCTGCCTCGTAAGGTCCTGAAGCAAGCTACCGCGCCCCCTCGGCTATGTGCGAAAGTATGGGTCAATGGTTTCGAATAGATGCTCGGCGGTCTGCTGAAGCCGGGGCGGGTAGAGTTAGCCGGGAATACGGCTTAACTCGATTATCCTGTAAGCAAGTTTGTTGCTCTCATCCATTGGAAAGTGCTGTTCNGAGGTTTGTGACCATTCCTTNTCATCCCACTCGGGAAACCAGGTATCTGCCTCAGGTTCGATATCAATCAACGTGAGTANCATGCGTTGCGCATGCGGCAGAGCCAACGCATATAACTGACCGCCGCCGATGATCATGACTTCAGCACTTTCCGAGATCGCCACAGCATCGTCCAGCGAACCGGTAAGTTCAACACCACGGGCGAGAAAACCGGGGTTCCTGCTGATCACGATATTCTGGCGTCCCGGTAAGGGCCTGCCGATGGCCTGCCAGGTTTTGCGTCCCATCACGATGGCTTTGCCCATGGTGGCCTTTTTGAAATGTTGCAGCTCTGCCGGCAAATGCCAGGGCATACGACCGTCCAGTCCAATTGCCCTGTTTTTACCCATGGCGGCTATCAGTGTTATTGCCTTGTCCATGCTAAATCGCGATGGGTGCCTTGATGCCCGGGTGGCACTGGTAATCTTGCAGGTCGAAGTCTTCATAGACAAAACTGAACAGGTCTTTTCGCGAAGGATTTATGCGCATCAGCGGTGGCGCAAAGGTATCCCGCGACAGCTGTGTCTTAACCTGTTCAAGATGATTCAGATAGATATGTGCGTCCCCCAGTGAAATGATGAAATCACCGGCTTCGAGGTCCAGCACCTGGGCGATCATCATGGTCAATAAGGCATAGGATGCGATATTAAACGGTACACCCAGAAATGCGTCGGCACTACGCTGGTACATATGGCAACTGAGCTTGCCATTGGCCACATGGAACTGAAACATCATATGGCAGGGTGGCAAGGCCTGCAGACCGGCACGGGCATTGGCCTGCGGACTTTGTGTTTCGTCCGGTAAAACTGCGGGATTCCAGGCCGAGACTATATGCCGGCGTGAATCCGGTCGGGTTCGCAGGTCGTCCAGCAACAAACTCATCTGGTCAATGTGCCTGCCATCCGGCGCCAGCCAGTTACGCCACTGGGCCCCGTAAACCGGCCCCAGATCACCATTCTCATCCGCCCATTCATCCCAGATACTGACCCCGTTTGCATTCAGATAGGCCACATTGGTCTCACCCTTGAGAAACCACAATAACTCATGAATGATGGAGCGCAGGTGTAGTTTTTTAGTGGTCACGCAGGGGAAACCCTGGGCCAGATCAAAGCGCATCTGGTAGCCAAACAGACTGATGGTGCCGGTGCCGGTTCTGTCTTCCTTGCGACTGCCTTTGTCGAGGATATCTTGCAACAGCTGCAGGTAGATTTTCATGATTCTGGACGGACCTTATGTACGTTGTTTATCGGAATATTTTGCAAACCCCATGAGAATAAAACCTGCAGCTATCATCGGTAAAGATAACAGCATACCCATGGTCAGCCAGTGCATAGCGAGAAAACCCAGATGCTCATCCGGCTGGCGGAAAAACTCGGCAATTATTCTGAACAGACCATAGCCTATCAGAAACAGTCCGGAAATAGCCGCACTCGGTCTTGGCTTACGGGAATACACCATCAGGATAGCAAACAGGCACAGGCCTTCCAATCCGGATTGATACAACTGGCTCGGATGCCGAGCAAGGTGATCCAGCGCACCGGATTGCCAGGCTTCAATAAGCGCTTCGTTCTCACCCGCTCTGAAACCGGTTGATTTGGCAAAAATCATGGCCCACGGCACATCACTTAAACGGCCCCATAATTCCCCGCCAATAAAATTCCCCAGGCGACCGAATGCGAGACCAAGAGGTACCATCGGCGCCACGAAATCCGCGACCTGCCAGAATGCGCGACCAGTGCTTCTGGCAAACCAGAACACGGCGACCATCACACCCAGCAAACCTCCATGGAAAGACATGCCACCGTCCCAGATTCTAAAAAGTGACAGCGGGTTGTCGAGCAGCATATCCGAGGCATAAAACAACATGTACCCCAAACGTCCGCCCAATATCACCCCCAGCATGCCGTAAAACAGTACATCGCTGACGTCCTGTTTGCTCCAACCCCACCAGGGCTGAGTTAAAGCCCGATGGTTGCCAATGAGCCAGAAAGACAGGAAGGCTATCAGGTACATGACACCATACCAATGGATGTCCAACGGGCCGATGGAAACCGCAATGGGATCGAAGTTGATCAAAAAATATTTGCTTTGCACCGACTGCTCCCCTTGGGGGTAGAATAAGAATCGCAGGCAGCATATGACAGACTCAGGGCACTGGCAAGCAACCAACTATCGCAATAAATTTACGACCTTGCAGAAACACACCACGATGTTGGGGTACACTGCGAAACGCTTTAAGCAGACACTTAGAATCCGGTAATAAAAAATGCTTGAACTTACTTTACCGAACATGCATGCAGTGGCAGTGATGATCATGATTGTGGTCGCACTGGCGCTGTTCACGCGTGACAACATACCGATGGAAACCACCAGCCTGGTGGTGCTGGTCGCGTTGGCGATCGGCTTTCAGATTTTTCCTTATGAGGCAGATGGCCAGCTCATCGCACCCAGTGATTTTTTTGCAGGTTTTGGTAACCGCGCGCTGATTGCAGTTTCTGCTCTAATGATTGTTGGCCAGGGCCTGATCAGCACCGGTGCGCTGGAACCCGTAGGACGTCTGCTGTCCAGATTATGGCTGCACAGCCCTGCCCTTTCATTGCTGCTGACAATATTCTTGACTGCTTTTCTCAGCGCGTTTATCAATAACACACCCATCGTGGTGTTAATGCTGCCAATCCTGATCGGGGTCGCCATCAAGACCGGTTCGTCGCCATCGGACTCACTGATGTCTATGGGTTTTGCCAGTATCGTCGGGGGTATGGCCACCACCATTGGCACCTCAACCAACCTGCTGGTGGTTAATGTCGCAGCCGACATGGGCATGATCCGTTTCAGTATGTTTGATTTCGTCGGGCCAGTGCTGATTGCAGCTTTTGTGGCGATCCTTTACCTGTGGTTGATTACCCCAAGAATTCTGCCAAAACGTTCACCACCTATGAATCGTGGTTTGTCGAGGGTGTATACAGCACAGATTAAATTGAACACAAACAGCCCCGTCATTGGCCAAACGCTGGCGACCGCAATCGCGCGCGCCGGTGGTAACGTCAATGTAGAAACCGTCCAGCGCGGCAAAGGTGTATTTATAAACCCGTTGCCGGATGTGAAACTACGTGCCGCTGACCGCATCACCACCAGTAGCACCCAGCAAAACCTGAGGGAATACGCACGTCTTCTGGGTGGAACACTTTATAACGGTGATCACGCAGTCGATGAAAGTCACCCGCTATCAAGCGATGGGCCGCAAATTGCCGAGGTCGCCATCACACCCGCTTCAAGACTCAATGGCGTGAGTATCGGCAACGCCGGGCTGTTGTCCCATTTCGGCTTAAGACTGCTGGCCTTCAACCGTTTTGAAGGTGTGGAAGAACGGGAATCTCCCGGTCTTGATGGCACCCGCTTGCGGACTGGTGATGTGTTGCTGGTGCAATCAACATTAGAAAACCTGGCAGAGCTCAAACATAGTTCCGACTTCCTGATTCTGGACGGTAGCATCAAATTGCCAAGAGCACGTAAGGCACCGATCGCGCTGGCCGTAATCACCGGCGTGGTTGTGCTGGCCGCGGCCAAGATTATGCCGATTGAGATCAGCGCAGTGCTCGGTTGTCTGATACTGATACTGACCGGTTGCCTGAACTGGAAGGAAGCCATGAATGCACTCAGTACGAAGGTCATACTGATCATCGTATCCTCACTGGCCCTGGGTTTGGCCTTGCTCAAAACCGGTGGTGCGGATTACCTCGCCAACCTGTTTGTTTACATCACCTTCGGCGCACCACCAGCAATAGTGCTGATGAGCCTGATGTTGATGATGGGTGTTTTGACCAATGTGGTTTCAAATAATGCTGCTGCCGTTATTGGCACACCGATTGCCATTGGTATTGCACAGCGTCTGGGTCTGCCGCTGGAACCCTTCGTGCTGGCCGTGTTGTTTGGTGCCAATCTTAGTTTTGCGACACCGATGGCTTATCAGACCAATGTGCTGATCATGAATGCGGGTGGTTATAAATTTGGAGATTTCATCCGCGTTGGCGTACCCCTGACCATCATTACCTGGTTAATATTGAGTGGTGTTTTGATTTGGGCATATAGTCTTTAAACAACATACCTGCAAGGAAGGTAGTTTATGAATGCATCCAGCAGAGCGGCCGGTGTGGTTCGGACCGGCCCCTATCCTGAACTTACAACCGCGTCTGTTCTGGTCGGTTATTTTCTCGGTGCAGTCATTGCAGTCAGTATCGGTTATGCGGCGTTAATTCTGGGCTTTTCCATTGAAGGGTCGGAGCTCGCTGCGATCCTTGGTTTCGCCATTTTGCGTGGCATGCTGCGGCGCAATTCCATTGTTGAAAACAATATCGTACAGACCATTGCCAGTGCCGTTAACGGCGCCTCCAGCGGCATGATGTTTTCCGTTCCTGCCATTTTTATACTTGGCTATGGTATGGACTTTAGCCCGGTGTTGATGACATTCGGGGCCATTGCCGGAGCATTCCTCGGTATCGGTTTCATTATTCCGCTACGCAAGCAGATGATTGATTACGAACGCCTGACCTATCCGGGCGGGGTGGCGGTGGCAACCATTCTCAAATCGCCTGGAGCGGGTATACAAAAAGCCCTGTTTTTGCTGACAGCGGCAACCACCAGTGGCTTCCTGCATTTTATGAGTCAGTCAAGTGGGGTTGAATACTGGAACCTGGGCGGCATGCTCGGCTGGCCCGAATACATGAACGGGATCTGGTATCTGTCACTTTTGTCCGTGGGTGTGGGTTACATCGCCGGCAAAGGTGGTGTTGCTTTTATCATCGGCGGTTATGTCTGCTATTGGATACTGGCGCCCTTGTTGAGTCATTTTGGCCTGTTTCCGGTAAATCCGGAAACCCATGAAATTATCGCCGCGCCTGACAGCTTGCGTTTATTGCTGTTCCGGCCGGTGGGTATCGGCATGTTGATCGGTGGTGCCGTGGCAGGTGTGATCGTGGCATTTCCAATGATTCTCAGTGCGGTGCGCAGCATGCAAAATACTGCGAAATCAAATTCGGTCATGTCTAAAGACGAGATGCCGATAAAGCTTCTTTATTTTGCCATCGGCGGGGCCGCCATTCTGCTGTGTGTCATTGCAGTTCTATCCACAGAAAAAATGGGTCTAGGCCGAGGCATGATGATGGCACTGGTAGGTACACTGTGGATTTGGATTGCCGGTGTGATCCTTTCCGAAGCCATCGGTCGAACCAACTGGTCACCGCTATCCGGTATGACACTTATTGCAGTTACGCTGCTGATCATTATTTCCAGCGGCCTCAATGACACCAGGGCCGCTGTTGTATCCGCCATCATGGTGGGCGCTGCCGCCTGTGTCGCGATGTCACAGGCCACCGATCTGATGCTGGATCTTAAAACCGGCTACCTCGTGGGTGCCACACCCCGTCAACAGCAATACGGACAATTCCTCGGCGCCTGGCTGGGTCCCATACTGATCATGGTATTGATCTTTGTGCTGCATGAAGCCTATGGTCTGGGCGGTGATAAATTGCCAGCACCCCAGGGACAGGCGCTGGCGAGTATGGTCAACGGTATCATCGGCGGCGATGTCCCCAGTCAAAAATACCTGGCAGGTGCGGGTCTGGGTGCATTACTGAGCCTGGCCTCTCCCGGCCTTGGCATTACCGTGGGACTCGGCTTCTACCTGCCGTTCAGTATTGTTTTGACCTACAGCATCGGCACGCTATTGCGGGTGATCTCGGATTGGAAGCTGGGTGAGTCATTTGCCGAAAGCACGGGCATCCCAATTGCTGCAGGGGTTATTGTTGGCGAAGCCCTGGTTGGGGTAGGTTTCGCCGTATTCATGATTCTGGGGGCCGTATGAATACCAGGATACTCACCTTGCTTATTATCATGAGCTCTTTTCTGGCCGGCGCATTCATCTGTGTGCTGGACCCCACTCAAGTCAATTGGCGGTGGTTTACACCGGTACTGAGCGCGGGTGTGATCGCTTTATTTATATATAGAAAAGCCCATCATGTCGAAGCCAGGGCCAGTCACCGCTTAAGTGGAAATCTGCAAATCCTGGAGAGCAGTCTTGCTAATATTCTGGGTAATCTGGAAATCCTGAATGCCGACTCCGCGAAATTACCGGTTTACGAAGCGCGTTTTGAGATTGACCGGCTGCTCCGTGAAGACCTGAGCAACTTCGCGAATGCCCGCGAAAGTATGAAGCACGTCTTTGGATTACAACACTATGCTGACGTTATGAGTGCATTTGCTGCCGGAGAGCGGTATATTAACCGTGTGTGGTCTGCATCAACAGACGGTTACGTTGATGAAGTCCGTAGCTATCTTGAGCGCTCCACTTTGCAATTCAGAGAGGCAAGATTGCTGTTCGCTAAATTTCAGCAACAGTATCAATCGACGCTCTCACCCGTCTGATATCAGCACGGGTTTATCAAGTAGTTAAAACGAGTGAATTATGCGATATACTTGCCGTTCGATTGACGAAATAACTGGTTTAATGCCATAGCGATTGACGGAAAGCAGCTCACTAAGTAGAGTGTGCCGACCGATCATTTCCTTCAACAGATTTTTTAAAGCCATTGAGACGAAGCATGCTAAACAATAGAAAGATTACCTGCCTAATGTCCTCAGTCTTCATTTATGCAATTACCGGTTTGTCTACCCAGGCATTTGCGGTCAGCATCAATGAAGTCATGCAGGAAGGGGAAAACCGTGCGGATGCAAATGCAACAGCACAAACCCAGATTGATTCAGTCGCCGATCAGACTGAGAAAATCGTTAACGACTACAGAACTGTTACCAAGGTTGTAGACGGACTTAGAGTCTACAACGCCTTGTTGCAGACCCAGTTGGATAACCAGGAGTCCGAAATGCAGGCCCTGAGAGATTCCATCGCCAACGTTGCATTAATTGAGAGGCAGATTGTCCCCCTGATGACGCGCATGGTTGATGCACTGGACGGATTTATACAGCTGGATAGGCCTTTCCTGGTGAATGAGCGAACCGATCGCGTCGCGCGCCTGCGTGAAGTGATGGAGCGTTCAGATGTATCCGCTGCTGAAAAGCTCCGCATCGTTCTTGAAGGTTACCAGATTGAAAACGACTATGGTCGGACGATTGAGGCTTACAAAGGCTCGACCGAAATCAATGGTAACCAGTTAGAAGTTGACTTTCTGCGTATAGGACGCGTTGCCTTGTTATACCAGACAGTCGGTGGCGAACACACCGGTGCATGGGATGCAGTAGAAGGCAAATTTGTCGAACTGCCACCGGCACCGTACAAGGCGCAGGTTGCAGACGGACTTAAGATTGCACGTAAACAAGTAGCACCGGATCTGCTCGTCGTTCCCGTTGCCGCACCAACGAGGGCAATGCAATGATTAGCACAATCAAAAAAATCGGCCTTGCCAGTGGCCTGATGCTGGCGTTCACACTGTCTGCCCAGGCGGCAACAGCAATTTCACTGGATGAACTTCTGCAACAGGTTAAAACCGGTCGCGTCGCCGATGCAGCTTCAAGCAAAACCCGGCTCGACGAGTTCCGCGCCGATCGTGCCTCCCAAAGCAAATTGTTAAGTGCTGAAAAAGCTGAGCAGGAACGTCAGGAAAAACTTTCTGCGCAGATGGAAGCACAGTTTGAAGTTAACGATGCCGATATCCTCGTGCTGGAAACAGCATTCCAGGATCGTCTTGGTGGTCTTAAAGAACTGTTTGGTGTTCTGCAGCAGGCATCCGGTGACGCTCGCGGCCAGTTTGAAACTTCGCTGACCCAGGTTCAGTTCCCTGATCGCACCGATTTTCTGCTGGAATTCGCCAAGAAAATGGGACAGTCAAACCGGCTGGCTTCTCTTGAGGAAATTGAGCGTCTGTGGTTTGAACTGCAGCGTGAAATGACCGAATCTGGCAAAGTTGCCACCTTTACGACCAACGTAGTTAACTCCGTCGGTGAAGAAAACCAGCAGGAAGTAACCCGCATTGGTGCCTTCAATGTTGTATCTGAAGGCAAATATCTGGAGTTTATTCCTGAGACTCAACGCTTAGTCGAATTGCAACGCCAACCGCCCGGTCGTTATACCGGCCGTATTGCTGATCTGGTCAACGCTACATCAGGACAAGAACCCATTGGTATTGATCCAACCCGCGGTCAGTTACTTGGCCTGCTGGTACAGTCACCCAGCCTGATGGAACGTATCGACCAGGGTGGTACTGTTGGTTACGTTATTATCGTTCTTGGTATCTTCGGTGTAATTGTCGCCATATGGCGCTTATTGGTACTGTCTGCAGTGGGCGCCAAAGTTAACCGTCAGGTCAAAAACATGAACGAGCCTAACACCAATAACCCGCTAGGCCGCGTCCTCAAAACCGCCAAGGACAGTGCTGGTGCTGACATTGAAACCATAGAGCTGAAACTTGGTGAATCCATACTCAGGGAAACACCCAAGTTAAACTCCATGCTACCGCTGCTGAAGATTATCTCCGTGGTTGCACCATTGCTTGGACTGTTGGGAACCGTAACCGGTATGATCGTGACCTTCCAGGCTATCACCCTGTACGGTGCTGGTGATCCGAAATTGATGGCCGGTGGTATTTCAACCGCACTGGTTACTACGGTACTTGGTCTGGTTGTGGCCATACCGACTGTGTTTCTGCACACGCTGGTTTCCAGCCGGGCCAGAAGAGTGACCCAGATACTGCAGGAAGAATCCGCTGGCATGCTCGCAGAGCTTGCTGAAGGTCACAACAAAGCAGCATAAGGTAATCATCTCATGGATTTGATTTATTACTATTTTCCTGCGCTTGAAACGATCCGTGACTTCATGGAACTTGGTGGGGATGTGCTTTTTGTCATCGGCGTCCTCACCTTGTTCATGTGGATGCTGGTTATCGAAAGGCTGATTTATCTCCGCTCAGGACATAAACATCTGGCTGCGAAGGCCTTATATATCTGGGAATCACGTAAAGATCACAAGTCATGGTATGCCCACCAGATTAGAATGCGGCTAATTTCGCAGGTTTCTGCCAAGGTAGAACGCAACATACCGTTGATCCAGACCTGTGTCGCTTTAGCTCCTTTGCTTGGTTTGCTGGGAACAGTGACCGGCATGGTCGAAGTGTTTGAAGTTATGGCCATATCTGGTTCGGGTAGCCCCCGTTCCATGGCATCCGGTGTATCCAAAGCTACCATTCCGACAATGGCCGGAATGGTAGCGGCTCTGTCCGGTGTCGCTATGGCAACCTATTTAACGCGTAAGGCCTCACGGGAACGTGAATTACTCGCTGACAACCTGTACATAGGAAACTAAGTGACCTGAAGGTCGCTGGAGAATTTGAATGAAGCAATTTTTTAACCAGAACCAGGCTGAAGAAGAAAGCGAAATCAACATCACGCCGATGCTTGACGTGGTGTTCATTATGTTGATCTTCTTCATTGTAACGGCGACCTTTGTCAAGGAAGCCGGTATTGACGTCAACCGGCCTGATGCAGCAACCGCAGTCAAACAGGAAAATGCCAATATCCTGATTGCCATCGGTGCAAATAACGACATCTGGATTGACCGGCGTATGATCGATATTCGATCTGTACGGCCTAACATTGAGCGCCTTCATGCCGAAAACCCACAAGGGTCAGTGGTTATTCAGGCTGACAAAGAGTCCAAAACCGATACTTTGATACAGGTTATGGATGCGGCCCGTCAAGCAGGTGTATTTAACGTTTCAATCGCCGCAAACGAGCAGTAAAAAATCATGGCAGCAACAATTAATCAAACACTAACTCAAAATCCGGCTGCCAGCCTGGTCCGGTTGCTGACGGGTGTAATTATTGGTTTGGCTATCACATTAAGCCTGTTCTGGCTGATGCAATACCTCATTGCAACAGCAGACCGTACACTTAATGATGACGGCGCTGGAAACCTGATTGACTTTGTCAGGGTTAAACGTGACGAATCTGTCAAGGCCCGCCAATTGAAACCCAAAAAGCCACCACCACCTGATGCACCGCCACCTCAGCCGCCAACACCACAGTTGGACAACCTGAACCCCAATGCTGAAAAAATAGCTATTTCAGCGGTACCGGTTGAAACCGATATCGAAATGACAGGCGGTTTTAGCCTGGGCATTGGTGAAGGTGATTACCTGCCTATTGTAAAAGTGGCACCTATCTATCCCAACAGGGCTTTGACCCGGGGTATTGAAGGCTACTGCGTTGTTCAATACACGGTAACCCGTCAGGGAACCACAAAGGATCCTGTGGTTATTGAGTCGCAATGCACTTCGAGCCTGTTTTACAGCGCATCGCTAAACGCGGCCCTGAAATTCAAATACAAGCCAAGGATTATGGACGGTGAAGCCGTAGAGGTTCCTGGCGTACAGAACAAATTTACTTATGAAATTACTGAATAAGAGACTGATAGTGCGAACATCTTCAGCCAATTCAACACGTAAGCTATGGCCGGATAAAAACTGGCTGGCCCCTGCCTTTATTGGTCTTTTGTCTGTAGTGCTGGCAGTTTCTGCAACAGCACAGGTACAAAAGGACGACGACGGTTCGGAACGCAAGACCAAAGAAACAGTGGCAATGAGCCAGCCTGTTTATGAGGCCCTGATGGAAATCCAGGCATTGGTTGAAGCTGAAACCTACGCACAGGCACTGGTAGCAATCAAAGAGCTACAGGATGGTAGAAAAAAGCTTTCAGATTATGAGTCAGCCCAGATCTGGAATCTTTCCGGCTACACTTATTATCTGATGGAGGATTACCCGGGTGCTATTAAAGCTTACCGGCAGGTATTAGCAACCCCTGAATTACCAGAAGCCTTGGTACAAAGTACGCTTAAGACACTTGCCCAGCTTCTTTTCACAATTGAAGACTACAAAGAAGCGCTGGTAACTATCGATAGATTAATAGCTGTAGTACCTGAACCTTCTGCCGATATTTTAATGCTGAAAGGCCAGGCATATTTTCAAATGAATGAATTTGAAAAAGCCTTGGGTCCGATTCAAGAAGCCATTAAATTGTATCGTGACCAGGGCAACGTGCCCAAAGAAAACTGGTTATTATTGCTGCGTGTCATTTACTGGGAATTGAAAGATTTCCCCAATATGTTGATTGTTCTTGAGGAGCTCGTTCAGGAATACCCGAAAGACACCTACGTCCTCACACTTGCAGGCGTTTATAGCGAACTTGGGGAAACCAAAAAACAATTGGCACTTACCGAGGCTCTTTACGAGAAGGGTTACATCGAGGGAAAACAACACGCTGTAAACCTAGCTAACTTGTATCTATTACACGGCATTCCTTACAAAGCTGCAGAAGTTCTTGAAAAGGAAATGGCAGCTGGTCATATTCCAGAAGACGCCAGGAATTTACGCTTATTGTCCCAGGCATGGTATTCCGCCAGGAACGATAGGAAGTCAATCCCGCCATTGGTCAAAGCCGCGGCCCTTGGTGAAGATAGTGAGCTCTACATGCGATTGACCCAGTCCTATTTGAATCTCGAGATGTGGAGTGAAGCCGCAGCAGCAGCCCAAAAGGGACTGGCTTCAGGTGATCTTAAGCGCAAAGATACAGCTAACATCATGTACGGTATGGCTCTGTTTAATCAAAAGAAACTTGAACAGGCCAAAAAGGCGTTCCTGGAAGCCGGCAAGGACAATCGCAGCAAACGCGCCGCGGAACAGTGGATCAAGTATGTTGACAGCGAAATCCTCCGTCGGGACACACTGGAGCAGAAGCTGCCTGATCTGCAGCCGCGTGATATGGATGAAATCCTGAAAGCCAATGCAGAAGCCGCTGGAGAAGGTTAAACTCTACTGATAGGTTTAAAGCAAAAGCCGCGCTCAAAGCGCGGCTTTTTTTATGTGTCGGGTCTAAATGAATTCAGTTTGGCTTTCCCGGCAAATAATGAACGATGCGAATATTTTCAAGCGTTACCAGGCCACCGCGACCCGCTTTCTCGAATATCTCCATTAGGGTGACCTGAAAGGCAGCAATTTTTTCTGCCTCATCCACGATCTCTATAACCATCGGCAGATCTGAAGACAGGTCCAGAATTTTTTGTGTACGTAACCGTGCGGATGCGCCAAAACCCAATACACCTTTTAGTACTGTCGCACCAGCGAGATCTGCGGCACGCGCCTGTTTGACTATGGCCTCATACAACGGCAAATGACCGAGTTTGTCACTTTCACCAACAAACGCCCTTAACAACACTGCCTGTCCGGAAATATTCATAATTATCTCAACATCCATGCACTTAAGTACAAACCCAACACAAACGCCACTCCGGCGCCGGCCATGGTGGCGACAAAATAGCTTGAGGCATAAAAATATTCCTTGTCCTGGACAAACTGCCCCAGCTCATAAACAAATGATGACATGGTTGTAAACCCACCACAGAAACCCGTCGCCAGCAGCAAACGCATTTCGGTGGAAAGCACCTGTGAGGTGGCACCGATCCCTGCGATCAGTCCGATCAACAAACAACCTGAAATGTTCGATAGCAACGTGCCGAACGGCAAACCCAAAGCGACATAATTCTGCGTAACCAGGCTCATGGCATAACGACTGACGCCGCCTAGCATACTGCCCAATCCAACGTAGACAAATGGTAATATGACTGCCACCTTTGAATCCTTGCTGACTTCAATGGTTACATGATGCGATGCCGGCACGCACGACGCAAGTGATGAGACATGAGAATATCTGGATGAACAACAGCTCAGGCCTGAAAAGATTGCTAAGCAAATTATTCCACATTAAACCCACACCGTTACGGCAGGGTAAAAATGGCGCGTTCATATTTATTCACATCAACAAGACCGCCGGAACCAGCATCGGAAACGCCATAGGATTGCCGATAAAGCATCATCAGACCGCAAGGGAGGTGATACACCAGATAGGTAAGAACAAGTGGAATACGGCCTATAAGTTCACGCTGGTGAGAAACCCATGGGATAAGGTGGTTTCCCACTACGAGTACCGTCGGAAAAGAAACAAAACCGAGGTCGGCTCACGCGCCATTTCTTTCTCAGAGTGGGTCAAAAAGACCTACGGGCCGGACAAAGACCTCTTTTATTACAATAACCCGAAGGCATTTCAAACGCAGGTGGAGTGGCTTAAAGATGATGAAGGCAGGATTACAATAGACTTTATCGGCAAGTTTGAATCAATCAACGAAGATTTCGATCAGATTAAACACGCCATCGGTCTGGAAGCAGAACTACCTCATCTGAACGCCAGCAAACGTGCCGGTTTTCAATCCTATTACGACGATGAAACCCGGCAGATCGTGACGGACTGGTTTCGTGAAGATATCGAGGCCTTCAACTACAACTTCTAAGCCACCCGGTTAATACTCCATTTTGTCACGCTGTCCAAACGAGCATTTTCCTGAAGATGACACAAACCGAATATCGCCAGTCAATCACAAATTGCCCGCCCTCACATTACGAAAATTTGTGGTCATAATTTTTATATCCGACAGATGCAAGCTAGAAACTTCGCAAGAAGCGGTGGATATTGATGTCCACCGT
>BS_KBA_SWE02_21mDRAFT_10000492_pt1 | contig 14818 bp, 13 predicted proteins | sample BalSeasSWE02_21m_FD_9196 | JGI IMG/M metagenome (IMG submission 9196)
CAGGATGTAGTAGCTTCCGCAAAGAAAGCCGTCAGCAAGAAAGCCCCCGCCGACGACGCCACTTCTGCTTAACAGGTAATCTTTTACACCTTCAAGGGTTTGACCGCGTTGGTCAAACCCTTGTTTTAAATTAAATCGTGATAATTTTGTTTCAAATAAGCAAAACTGCGAAAAATGATCCATGTGCAGAATGAAATTACTCTAACGACTGATCTAGCTGCTCAAACATTCACAAATAGCAGGAAAAAACTCACCAAAAAAGTATTTGTTCTTCTTCGCTCCTCACTTTTACTTCAATTAACTGGGGAATTAATCCCAATCCTCCGTTTTGAAGTAAAATGGATGGCATGGAAGTTCAAATCGCTGTTGCCAAGATCAATAAATATGCCGTCTCAGAAAGCGGAGATACGCTTGAAGTAATTGAAAGACCCAATGGAGGTCTCTCGGTTGTCCTGGCAGATGGACAAACCTCCGGACGTGGAGCCAAGGCAATTTCGAACCTGGTTGTTCGCAAAGTGATCGGTTTGCTTGCCGAAGGAGTGCGGGATGGTGCAGCCGCCCGGGCTGCATCAGATTCTCTCTTTACCGACAAGAAAGGTAAAGTATCCTGCACACTGAACATTGCATCCGTTGATCTCCTAACAAATACACTTGTATTGACCCGCAACAATCCCTCTCCTATATTTATTTGCCGGGGCGATGAGATTGATTCCCTGCAAGACGACTGCCCGCCATTGGGTGTCGCCCGGGATATCAGGCCATTAATAAATGAGATCAATTTAGAGCCCGGCTTGATGGTTATCATGTATACCGATGGATTGGTCCATGCCGGCAAGCGCCGCGGCCAACCAATGGATGTTTGCACAAATCTGCAGTCTCTGCTGGATGACCAGGATCCCCCTCCTCAGGAAATTGCAGATGTTCTGTTGGATGAAGCCTTGCGTCTTGATGAGAACCGCCCTGTCGATGACATCAGTATTGTTGTAATGAAAGTTGTTCACCATCAGGGAGATGAAGTCCGTCGAATGATGGTCAGATTACCGTTCAATTAAACTTAAATGAATAATCGCACTCGAAATTTGCTTGCCAAATTAAGAGATACCCTTCTTTTTCTCAGCGAATTTTGTGTGCCTTTAATTTTCTTTTTACTTGTTGTTTTCTGGAGATATCCTGGCTATCCTGTGTAACCCGGCTGCTCTCCAAAATATTTACGATGAAAATAATTGACAACTCACCATCACTTTCATCCCAATCCCCCACTCCAGAAAATCTCGATTTAAGAATTGGGATCGTTGGCCCCTGCAGTTCAGGTAAAACAACTTTAGTAGACGGCCTCGCCAGGTATGGCTTCAATGTGCGACATATTGCTCAGGAGCACTCTTATGTTCCTTATATGTGGCAGCGCATATCAAAGCCAGATATCTTGATTTTTCTGGATGTTTCTTTCTCTGTAAGTCAGCAAAGACGCCCTCTTAATTGGAAGTATTCTGATTTTGAAGAACAACAAAATAGACTTGCACATGCCCGGCAGCACGCTAATTTGACGATCAACACAGATGATTTATCCATTCCCGAAATATTAAACACTGTCTTGGTTTTTCTCTCCGATGAATTTAAAAGCAGGTTGAATTCAAAGCAATCAACGAGTTCATAAAAAAGACAAGCTGTGTGGACTTTATCAAACCATTCCCATAAAATTTCAATGGAGGTATAATCCTTTTAACTCGCCAGCCTTTGGCTGGTATTTTAATGATTGGAGAAAGCGATTATGAATCGTCGCCCTTATGTAATGCTGGCTTTGATCCTTGTCCTGATTGCATTTGCACTTTGGATCGATCTTAGCAGCCAAGTAACAATCTTGAATCCTTTTAATCAGCAGTCCATTGTTGACCGTAATGTCTCTATCCGTCTTGGATTGGATTTACGGGGTGGTCTGCAAACGTTGCTCGAGGCTGATCTTCCTGCTGATGTAAACGTCAGCTCTGACGATCTCAATATAGCCCGGCAGATCCTGGAAAATCGCTCGAACGCGCTCGGCGTAAGTGAGGTGCTAATGCAAGTGGCCCCACCTCGGCGCATCGTGGCAGAGTTTCCCGGAATCAGTAACCCGGAAGATGTTGTTGCCTCTTTGCAGAAAACCGGCTTACTGGAATTTGTCGACACAGGTAGTGAGAGACTTAATCCTGGCACCATCATCCAGACCGACTTTGGAACAGGTGGAACGGTTTCTCCCACAAGTACTCCAGATTCTTCAATAACGCCAACTGCTGAAGCAACTGTTTCCACTGATGTTGCCCCCACAGATGTGCCTGCAGAAATTGCTCCAATTATTTACCATACAGTTATGACCGGAACTGCATTAGATACGGTTACTGTCACCCAGGGTACCACCGGACAATTTCAAATTGCTTTTACATTGAAATCTGATTCAAAGCAATTGTTTGCTGATTTTACCGGATCACATATCAACCAGATCCTTGCCATTGTGCTTGATAAAACTGTTATTTCATCCCCCAGTATCGATTCCGCAATTACAGACGGAGCAGGTGTCATAACAGGCAGCTTCACATTGGAAGGGGCCAATTCATTGGCGATCCAATTAAGATATGGATCACTTCCAATTCCGATCAAAGTCGTTGAAAGCCGAACCGTAGGCCCTACCCTCGGTCAGGAATCTGTTCAAAAAAGTTTATTCGCAGGCATTATCGGCTTTCTCGTTATCATCATATTCATGGTGTTGTATTACAGATTGCCGGGAGCTCTTGCTGGTCTGGCTTTGATTGTATATACATTGACAACGTTGATGCTGTTTAAATTGATCCCTGTGGTGCTTACATTACCAGGTATAGCCGGTTTCATATTGAGTATCGGTATGGCAGTAGATGCCAACATTCTCATATTTGAACGATTAAAAGAAGAACTGCGGGCAGGAAGAACTCTCCATCAGGCCATTGACCTTGGATGGACACGTGCCTGGCCTTCCATCCGCGATTCCAACTTCGCAACCCTGATCACATGTGGAATTTTGTTCTGGTTTGGAAATGCGTTTGGTGCTAGTTTGGTAAAAGGTTTTTCATTAACCCTGGCGTTGGGCGTATTGGTTAGTTTGTTCACAGCAATCTCTGTTACGCGCACCTTCTTGCATGTCGTGCTGGACAATCTTAAGATCACCGAACATCCTCGCTGGTTCGGATTATAGGAGTGCCACAATGAATATCATTAAAAATCGTTACATATACTTCGGCATCTCCTTCCTGGTCATCATCCCGGGTATCATTGCTCTCATCCTCTGGCAACTCCCCCTCGGTATTGATTTTACCGGCGGCAGTCTGCTGGAAGTCCGCTTCGAAACAGGTTCTCCTTTATCGAGTGAACAGGTAGCTGGGATTTATTCAGAAAATTCAAAACCGGGTACGGATATTGCCGATCCCATTATCCAAGTCCTGGGAACAGATTCATTATCCATCCGCTCCAAAGTGATGACAGATGCCACCAAGAGTGATATTGTGGCTGCCATTCAAGAGCTTCATGGAAGTGAAGTTACTGTCCTGCATTTTACCCAGGTCAGTGCTGCTGTTGGCCAGGAAGTTGCCACTCGCGCAGCCGGTGCAGTCGCTTTGGCAGCCATAGCGATCCTTCTCTACATCTCCTATGCTTTTCGAGGTGTTCAACATGCATTCCGTTATGGTACTGCCGCAATTATCGCCATGCTGCATGATGTTTTGGTGGTTGTAGGATTTGAAGCCATAGCTGGCCATTATCTGGGTTGGGAAGCTGACTCTTTATTCCTGACAGCTCTGCTTACAGTGATCGGTTTCTCCGTTCATGACTCGATCGTTGTTTTTGACCGTATTCGTGAAAACTCCACCCATTATAAGAAGATAAGTTACGAAACACTTGTCAATCACTCCATCGTGCAAACACTGGATCGCTCTATTAACACACAGCTAACAGTAATGATGACCTTACTTGCCCTGGCTCTTTTCGGAGGTGTAACCATTCGGCACTTCGTAGTGATCTTATTGGTTGGTGTCTTCTCGGGAACATACTCATCCATTTTCAATGCCGCCCCGATCCTTGTGGTTTGGGAAAACAAGGAGTGGCGAACCTGGTTTAAACGTAAACCTGCGGTGGCAGCAGAATAGCCTTTGAGATAGTATTAGCATTACTCTTCCGGCAAATTCTGAAAAATTCGCAAAGCAAAAAGACTCTCATCTTAAGATGAGAGTCTTTTTTTGAGCTGGGGGCAAAGGATTCGAACCTCTACATACGGAGTCAGAGTCCGCTGTCCTACCGTTAGACGAGCCCCCAATGTCGAGCGGGGCGATTTTACCATACGCCAGTCTGTCCGTCCAGAGAAAACTCGTTTTTTGTTACTTTCTGGCAATTCTTCGGGTATTTTCTTCAATGTCAACGAAGATCTTCAAAACTTGCGAGATTGCCATCAGTGCCACAAAATAAACCACACCTCGGAATGGTCGCTCCAATGAAAACAGCATATTCGTGGCAATATCTGTTGGTCCCATGTAGGCCCAAAAACCACGTACGATCTGCAATATCATTACCGTCAGTGTTACTAAGAAATCCATGGAATATACTGCTAGGATGATCCAGGCCAACACATTGGCTACACCCGATAAACGAAAAACCACATCAGGATCGAAATATGTCCCTAAAAAGCGATTCTTAATTTCTTTTTCTTCGTCCATAGCTCCTCCAAATGATATTATCTGGAAATCACAATTAATTTTTTCCGAACTATTTTTTCAATTTTGTTTATACTGGGTCTTCATCTGGATGATGTATTAATTGGAGTTTTTTTAAAGAGATCATCCGAAATATGAGTATATATTTGATGCAGAAAAATATCAAGTAACAATTTTTACATAGAAGAACGGGGTTAATTGAGCGAAGTAGAAAAAAGGCTCTTCTGCTGGTTATAGGTTGCATAAACTTCACATCAAATAATTTCTTATACAACCCTTAAGCAACCAGCTAAATATAGATTACCAAACCTAAAGTGAATTCTGGTTATCCGATCAATAAACAGAGAATAGAATTATATATTTGACCAGAAACCAATTACCTGGTGATATTTTGATCGCCCTGACTATTCATCACGTGTTAGAATTGTAGGATCATAGCAGTAATTACAATTGACAAAAGAAAAGATTGAGGAATATCCAATGACTGAAACCAACACACCAAGTGATTTTATTCGCGCCGCTGTCGAAGAAGATCACCGCACCAACCGCTTTAATGGCAGAGTTCAGACACGATTCCCACCTGAACCGAACGGCTATTTGCATATTGGTCATGCCAAGGCTATCTACATTGATTTTGGTATTGCCAAAGAATATGATGGTGTTTGCAGTCTTCGCTTTGATGATACCAATCCAACCAAAGAAGATGTCGAATATGTGGATGCCATCAAGGATGATATTCGCTGGTTGGGATTTGAGTGGAACGAGCGTGAATTTTATGCCTCAGATTATTTCGACCAGTTATATGAATTTGCCATCATCCTGATCAAAAAAGAAAAAGCGTACATGGATGACCTCAGCGCTGATGAAATTCGGGATTATCGTGGCACCCTTACAGAACCTGGCAAGAATAGCCCATACAGAAATCGGAGCGTAGCTGAAAACCTGGATTTGTTTGAGCGTATGAAACAGGGAGAATTTCCAGATGGAACCCGTGTTCTTCGGGCAAAGATAGATATGGCTTCCGGTAATATCAATATGAGAGATCCGGTTATGTATCGCATACTGCACAATCCGCCACATCACCGAACTGGCAGCAAATGGTGTATCTATCCGATGTATGATTTTGCTCACGGTCAATCCGATTCTATTGAAGGAGTTACACATTCTCTTTGTTCACTCGAATATGAAGCGCATCGCCCGCTTTATGACTGGTTTTTGGATGAGCTCGAAATTTACCATCCTCGTCAGATAGAATTTGCCCGACTTAATTTAAGTTATACGGTCATGTCCAAACGCCGACTGATCCGCCTTGTTCAAGAAGGTTTTGTAAATGGATGGGATGATCCACGTATGCCAACCCTCCACGGTTTACGTCGCAGAGGGTTTACACGCGCATCCATCTTAAATTTTCTGGATTTGGTTGGGGTCGCCAAGAATGACAGCATCATCGATATTGCTTTGTTGGAGCATTGCCTTCGCAACGATCTGAACACACTTGCCCCTCGTAAGATGGCTGTAATTCACCCCCTTAAAGTGATCATAGATAATTACCCGGATGGATTGGTTGAAGAAATGGATGCCATCAATAATCCAAATAATCCCGAGGATGGCATCCGAAAGCTTCCTTTCACGAAAGAGCTTTTCATAGAGCAGGATGATTTCTGCGAAGTGCCTCCACCAAAATATTACCGTTTATTCCCTGGCAACGAAGTACGCTTGAGATATGCTTACTTTATTACATGTACCAGTGTTGTAAAAGATCCAGTTTCTGGTCAGGTCGTCGAGATCCACTGCAATTATGATCCAAATACACGCGGCGGTGATGCACAAGATGGACGAAAGGTAAAATCTACGATCCATTGGGTATCAGCAACCAAATCAATTTCGGCAGAAGTACGCCTTTATGACCGCCTGTTCTTGAAAGAAGATCCTTACGAATTGGAAGAAGGATTGGATTTTACATCCAACATCAACACCGATTCGTTGGAAATATTGACTGATTGCCGGATGGAAACCAGTTTAGTGGATGCTAAAGGTGGCGATTTCTTCCAGTTCGAACGTATTGGATACTTCAATGTTGATCCTGATTCCAAAGAAAACAAACTGGTATTTAACCGTTCCGTATCACTAAAAGATTCCTGGGAACGAAAACAATCTAACTTAAAAAAATGATAAATTAAAACCGGGTCTGATTAAACAACCAGACCCGGTTTTATTATTAGTCTTTGCTACCAGCCAGGATCTCCATAGCATTTCTTATCCTTTCCAATACTTTTTCTTTTCCGATGATCTCCATACTTTCAAATAATGGTGGGCTGACAGATTGCCCTGTAACTGCTCCACGCAAAATTCCAAATACTTGACCAGCTTTCAAACCCATCTCATCCACCAAAAGGCGCATGGGGGGTTCAGCCAAAGCAGGAGTGATCTCGTCCAATAAGATCAGGATATCTAAAGATCTCTGTAATACGTCTTTTGATTCTGCAGCGGATAAATTCTTTCCAATCAGATCCGTTAAAGCAGGTGTAATATTGTCTATAAAAAAGAATCTTGCAAAATATAGCGCATCGTCCAAGGTGACCAACCGCTCCCGGATGATCGGTATGATCTGGATCAATTTACCATCATCGACCTGATATCCTTCTTTTTCAAAGTATGGTTTGATACGCTTGGCAACTTCATCAATACTAAGATTTCGTATGTGAGCACCACTAAAATAATCCAATTTTGCAAAATCTATTGCAGCCGGTGATGGGTTTACGTGATCGATATCGAATTTCTGAACCATTTCTGGTATTCCCATGAATTCGCCCTCAGCTATCCCCCAACCCATCAATAGGATCCAATTTAGAACACCTTCGGGAGTATAGCCTAATTTTTCCAGGTCGGTGACAAAGATGGAATAACCACTATCCAGGGCATCGATTGCATCACGTTTGCTCATTTTTCCTTTTCCGGATGGTTTCAGGAAAACAGAGAGGTGAACCCATTCAGGTTCTTCCCAGCCGAATGCGCGCACGATAAGTACATGTAATGGAAATGTTGAAAGCCATTCTGATCCACGGATAACATGAGTTATCTTCATCAAGTGGTCGTCCACCATCGCGGCTAGATGGTATAACGCCCATCCATCTGATTTAACCAGTACATAATCATCAATATTTTTATTTTCAACGACGATATCCCCGCGCAATGAATCATGAGCAATAACACTTCCTTCACGCGGTGTTTTGAAGCGGATCACACAAGGCTCACCTTTTGAAATTCGCGCGGCCGCATCTTCTTTGGATAAGTTCCTGCAGGTTCCATCATAATGCAGGTTTTCTTTGCGCTTCATCTGTTCTTGACGAACACCATCCAAATGTTCTTTTGAACAGAAACAAGGATAAGCATGACCACTGTCGACCAGTTTTTGTGCATATTCAAGGTAGATTTCTTTGCGCTCAGATTGGCGATAGGGTCCATATGGGCCACCAACATCCACACCTTCATCCCACTGCAGACCAAGCCAGCGCAGACCCTGCATCAGCTCCTCTTCAGCGCCTTTCACAAAACGCTTGAAATCAGTATCTTCGATCCGCAAAATAAATTGACCACCTGTCCGTTTGGCCAACAGGTAATCATATAAGGCAGTTCTGGCACTCCCCAGATGCATTCGACCAGTAGGTGAAGGTGCAAAACGAACTCTGGCGGGTTTAATGGATTCCATAGTGAGTCTCCTAAAATTCAATTGTCTTTTGACGCATAACAACGCTTTCAACGAGTCCAATTCCTAACATTAATGACAAAAGACCGCTGCCTCCATAACTGATAAATGGCAATGGTAATCCGGTTACCGGGATAAGATTAAGGTTGACTGCAATATTCACAGCTGCTTGGAAAAATATGAGAATTGCTACTCCATAAGAGATAAAGGCACCAAATGGATCATTCGCCTTAGATGCAGCTCTTAAGCAACGATAAATAATGAAGGCAATCAATAGTAAAACAAACGCAGCTCCAACCATTCCAAATTCTTCTGCAACAACCGAAAAAATAAAATCAGTATGTCGAACTTTAAGAAAGCGCAATTGGGTTTGTGTTCCAAGTCCATATCCCTTTCCAAATAAACCTCCCGATCCAAGAGCGATCAAGGCTTGGTCAACATTGTACTGAGCGCCATATGTTGTATTTGAATCAGAAAATATAAAACCTGTAACCCTCTCTTGCTGGTATGGTTCTAAAAATTGGAAACCAATTATGATCACAGTAATAGCAGCAAGTCCAAGTATTGCAACTTGCTTCAATTCAAGGCCGCCTAACCAAGCCAAAGAACCCCATAAAACCAGTATTACAATGACATTGCTCAAGTTAGGTTGCAAAAATATCCATATCGCCAATCCCAATGCAATTAGCAATCCTTTCACCAACCAGGGTAGATCGTGCAATGCATCAATATTACGGCTAAAATAATAAGAAAGCGCCAGGATAACCACGATCTTGGCTAATTCGGTAGGTTGAATGGAAACAAGTCCAGTCTCCAACCAGCGCGCAGCCCCAAATCTTTGCCCGCCAATAATATATAAAATGATCAAGAAAACCATGATCACAAAATAGATCTGACGGATCAGGGCTGACCAATAGTGGTAATCAATTAATGCAACGATCATAATTACCACAAATCCTAGAATCGCAAAAATGATCTGGCGTTGGACCAGACCTGCCAATATTTCATTTCCAGCAATAGCGGACCGGATCATGGCAACACCAAATGCAATAGCCAGAATCACCGACCCCAATAGGCTGAAATCAAAGTGGCGCCAAAAATCTTCACGAAAACCACGAATCATTATTTCAACTCACCTTAGCAGGTTTTCCCAAGACAAACACAATACATGGGGAAAACATTAATACAAATTGCAACATCAAGCAATGAATTATTTTTAGGTTTGGAAGGTCAAGAACCAGTGTTAATTAGACCGCTTATTTCACACGCCGGCGATTGGAATTACGCATAGGTATATCAGCGACCAAACGTTGCGAACGGCCATCCTTGGCGATATTAATGCTCACTGCTGTTGGATCTATCTCGACATACCTGGAAATGACTTCGATCAATTCATCTTTCAGAGCATCCAGAGCAGACGGGGTTAGGTCTGTCCGGTCATGGATCAGGACAAGTTGCAATCGTTCCTTTGCGCTACCAGCACTTTTCTTGCGTCTAATCACCCGGTTTAAGAACTCCATTTCATTTCCTCCCCGAGAAAATACGCTGGAAAAATCCCTGGTTTTCCACATCCATAAAAGGAACTACTTCACCCATTAACCGGCTCGCTATATTATGAAAAGCCTGACCTGCTTTGCTTTTATTATCAAATGCCATGGGAGTGCCACGATTTGAAGCTACAATCACATTCTCATCTTCTGGAACAATACCAATTAATTCTATTGCCAGAAGATCCAAAACATCTTCCACTGAAAGCATATCGCCACGTTTAACCATGGCAGGTTTGATCCTATTGATTACTAATAGAGCTGGCCCTTTTTCTTCAGCATCTAGAATGCCTATAACTCGGTCCGCATCACGAACTGCGGATACTTCGGGGTTCGTCATGACCAAAACCTGATCTGCAGCTGCTATGGAATTTCGAAAACCGCGCTCGATACCCGCTGGTGAATCGATCAGGATCCAATCACATTCATGGCGTAATTCGTCACAAAGGCGTATCATATCACTTGGAGAGACGGCACTCTTATCCCTTGTTTGAGCAGCCGGGATAAGATACAACTCCGGCAAACGTTTGTCTCGGATCATAGCCTGGCGTAATCGACAACGGCCTTCAACAACATCTACCAGGTCGTAAACAATTCGATTTTCCAAACCCAGAACAACATCCAGGTTTCGCAATCCAATATCACCATCAATACAAACCACTCTTTGCCCTAGCGAGGCTAAACCTACTGCAATATTTGCTACTGAAGTTGTTTTACCAACTCCGCCTTTTCCTGAGGTCACTGTCACAACTTTCGCTGTCATCTACCCATCCTATTCCATTATCCTGATTTCCACGGCTCAGCTATCAAATTTCCATCTTTTAATTTTGCAATTTCCAACTTCCCTTTGGAATTTTTCTTGGGTGAAATCGCTATCTTGCCAGCTATCCTTAATTGCATTGGAGAAAACTCAAGCGCCCCTACTACAGCTTCTTCGTCACCATTAGCACCTGCGTGTACAAGCCCTCTCAATCGACCCCAAACAAGCACACTTCCCCCTGCCATTATCTCAGCACCAGGGTTGACATCTCCAAATACAACAACATTTCCTAAAAATTCTATGCGTGTTCCAGAACGCAATGTGTGTTGTATCCACAAGGCTTTTTCTTCAGAAATACCATCAACTGGATCAGCTACATCTATAGCCTTAGGTTTCGAAATTCGTGTTGCCAACCCCAGATTCTGCGCAGTATGCTCAGTAGTGGATGAATTGCTGAGGACAGCCCACAAAGTAATACCATGCTCAGAAAGAGCATCCCTCAACGCAACCAACTCGTTTACACCTAATATATGGCTACCCGCATCTAGAACGATGCGGGCGCTCTGATAAAAGGCGGGGCGCTCTTTGATCTGATTGATCAAAGCGGAAGTGAGAGCATCCCAACTCTCATCTCCAAAGGATACCATCAAGCCTTCACGAATGCCTTTTATTTGTATATTTGATGATTCTTTTAACATATATACGATAAATTATAGCACACAGTCCATGTCACATTAGGGGGCAGAACCCTGTGTAGAATCTACTGTTTTTTGTTCAAAATATGCATCCATGACAAGTTTTACGATCGGAGCAGCTACACTTCCGCCTTCACCGCCATTATAGGCAAAAGCCAAAATTACAATCTCTGGATCATCATATGGTGCGTAAGCCACAGTCCAGGAGTGTGTTGGCCAATTTCCAAATGTGCAACGATTAAGACTATTTGCCACATCATCACAATATTCTGCTGTACCGGTTTTTCCTGCTACAGCAATAGGATAATCTTCAAAGGAGTAAGTGTTGTTCAGTGTCCCGGATGGATCTGTTGCTGCCAGACGCATGCCCTGTTGAATGCTTTGTACCACCCAGGGGGCAACATTTTTCAAATCACCAGTGGAAGTACAATAAGTATTTTCACATCTGAAATCTTCAATAACCTTATCAACGGTGATATCCCATTTCATGTTTGGTGTAAATGGAGAAATTCTATAACTGTTCTGTTCTTCCGGTTTTTCGCTTATTGTCTGGTCATCTGGGTTCCACCACCTCTCGAGAACGATCCCGTCGGAATCTTGGATCGAACGGATAAGGGTAGGCTGCATCAATTTTCCATCATTAGCAATGGTTGCAGCAGACATTAAAACCTGTAATGGAGTAGCCAATACATACCCCTGACCTACACTGGCTATATATGTATCTCCAGTTGACCAGTTTTCTCCCTGATAAATACGTTTCCATGATGGATTCGGGATCAAACCTGAAGCTTCACCGTACAATTCGATTCCAGATGACTGCCCGTATCCAATCGCTTTTGCATATTGCTCCAGGCGTAAAATTCCAAGACCTTCAGGTATCTCAGATTTATACCCTCCCCCCAATTTATAGAAACAGACATTACTGGAGTATGCTATACAATGAAGGAAATCTAACTGCCCGAACGATTCTGGATAGATCCAATCACGGAATGACCGTTGGAAACCGGGATCGGTCGGTGAATAACTCTCAGTAACCACCAATTCCCCGGGAGCTTCAATTATCTGATCCAATGAAATAACCCCTTCATTCAAAGCACCAGTGGCTGTCGATAGTTTAAAGGTTGACCCGGGTGGAAATTCTGCTGAAATTGCAACATTTAACAGAGGGTGAGTCGGGTCCTCGCTCAATTGCCGATAATAATATGCCGGAATAAAGCGTGCCAAACGGTTATTTTCATAGGTAGGCCAGGATACCATGGCAAGTATCTCACCAGTTTGAGGATTCATAGCCAAAACCGCACCGCTTGTTATCCGAACANNACCATAATATCGATTATTCCAATAATCGATCTCTTCTGCAATAGCTGCCTCAGCCGCAGCCTGAAAACGTGTATCAATAGTAAGGGTAACGTTTTCACCTGGAACAGGTGCTATTGGTGGTTCCAGATTACGCAATTCCTGACCTGCCACATCCACTTCAACAACACGCTTTCCAGGAGATCCAATTAATGCGTCATTCAGAGAAGCTTCAACTCCAGCATAACCTACTTTATCTGTTTGGGTTGAAAACCCAAGGCCTTTGTATTCAGCTTCCAGTCTGGCAGGAATCGGCCCTAAAAAACCCACAACATGCGCTGTTAAGGAGCCGGTGGGATAATCCCGGATCGGATCTATTTCCACGCTAACCCCCGGCCAATTCACCATTCGCTCACGGGCAATTCGAGCTATACTTTCATTGACATCGCACTGGATTTTTACAGGTGAGTAAGGAGCCAGCGAATTTCCTAAGTCAACCAATTGGGTGATCCCCGGTCCTGGAACGCAGGCAGAAACCAATTTTGCATCTTCAATTGTTCCACTATTCACAGGGACCCCGGTAAGGTCAGATAAATCCCTATAGATCTGTTGAATATCTGAAAGATCATTTGGAAGAGATGCAGGCGTGATAGCTATTGTATATGATGCAATATTTCGTGCTAAAACATAACCGTTGCGATCATAAATGATGCCGCGTTGAGGTGCATCACTGACAATTTTGGTGCGATTATTATCTGAATATTGTAAATATGTCTGGTGTTCCACAATTTGTAATCCGAACAACCGGGAAATAAAGATTAAAAGAACAAGCCCAAACACAATATAAATTGTCCATAATCGCCACGGCTGAAATCGAGCCAGTGTTGAAGATGTGCTCATAAATTTACCTCAACCGGGAACAACCAGAGGGCCAGATCTTTGATCAGATAATAAACTGGAATCACCAGCAATAAATTAAGTAGAGTACTTGGCAGTATGATCAAGCTGATGACATCCCCAAACTGAAAAGAACCACCCATTAGAGCAAGGTAACCAACGGTTAATAGTTGTATCCCAAAAGTACCAATAAATATCACTACAAATGTCTCTAAAAGCACCGCCTGCCAGACTCTACGATGCAACAATCGACCTACTCCTACTACCAGAAGATAGCCAGCCATAGGTATAAACCAGGGTAAACCTGATATGTAACCAACCATTAAACCAGCAATAACTGCCCAATACCAGGCTGTTTTCACTCGCTCCTGAATTGACCAGGTCACCAGGATGGCCAATATAAGATCCGCACTACCTGAAAGAAGGTTGATACGACTTATGATCCCTGTTTGAATCATTAGTGCGACCCCCAAAACGGGTAATGCCATGATAATAGACATAAATAATTATGGACTTGGTGTGGGTAGCAATGGGGAGATATCTACCGGCTGAAAATTTACAATGACCAACACAAATTCTAACCGAGAAAAATCCACTATTGGTTGAACAGATGCCGATTGGAATAGTTCATATTCAGGATTGCTAATGCTAACAACCTGACCGATCAAGATATTGGGAGGATAATCCCCGCCTAATCCGGAGGATAGAACCACATCATTCGGTTCAATTGTCACATCGTGCGATATCATACCAAGAGAAAGGTTTCCCGTTATTGAACCGCTAAGTATCGCTTCTGTTTTAGAATTTTTTAAGATTATGTTAACTGCAGATATTTGATCAGTGATCAATTGCACCCTGGCGGCACCGTAAACAACTGCATCCACCCTGCCAACCAGACCCTGTTGGGTGACTATTGGCATTCCGCGCACGATTCCCTCATTTGACCCGACATTAATGATCACATATCTGAGGAATGGGCTTGGGTCACGTCCGATCACAGCTGCTGCTTTGTAGGTGTTTTCTGGGTTGGTGCGCGCAAAATCCACTAATGCCGAAAGAATTTCTGTTTGGGTAACTTGCTGTTGGAGTTCAATGATCTGTGTTTGCAGTTGTGCGACTTCCGCTTCCAATTCAATATTGACCTGCCGCAATGAAGCCATATCCCGCGGAACTGTAAGAAAATCTGAAATTGCCAGGAATCGGCTTGGAAG
>BS_KBA_SWE02_21mDRAFT_10000493_pt1 | contig 14807 bp, 16 predicted proteins | sample BalSeasSWE02_21m_FD_9196 | JGI IMG/M metagenome (IMG submission 9196)
GATTGTCTTCATCCATACCGATAATCCAACGGTTAATTGTGTAGCTTTCTGCCCATCACCTGTAATCGTGACTTCCTGAATGTCGATGCGTGGACCAGAATTCTCGAGTGCGTGCAAGAACTGAAGATAGGCTCTATACGCGCTTTGCGTCCCATGGGGCGCCAGCTGAACTTCCATCGGAACCACAGTGAGCCCTTCGACGGGTGCTGAGGTCTGCTGTGTCTTCAAAATGCGGTATTGCATCTCAAGGTTCCACTGTTCCCCCTGTTGTTGGAGTCCTTGGGCCCATTGTGCAAGGTGTGTAAAGTTTTGAATCAATAACTGGTCGGCTTGCTCGAGATCCGCCTCAAGGGATTCCGGCTTGGCGTCATGGTATTGAGAACGAAGCTGTGACACTTCCTGCTCTAAGCTGATTGTCGCTGTGATCTGATCTTGGCTGGCTTGAATGCTCAAGAAACTGTTCGCGCTCACCCAGACGATCGACGTTAAACTGCAAACGAGCAAGAGGGCCACGCCAATGGTTTTTATCTGTTGACGATCTGGTCTCGTTATCCACTGCATCCGGTTCATGAGATGTGGCCTTTCATCGTGAATCGGTAGCCTGGCCCTTCCGTCTTTTGCATGGAGGCCGTGATGGTTTGTGTCAGGAGTTGATCTCGCCAATCTTTATGAACTGCCACATGGTAAGGCCCGTCTGCCAACTGGTTGGCCATTTGTTCTAACAGCAAAAGACTCTCGGCCAAATTCGTAGCGGTGCTCCCGGTTATCTCGACATCCCAATTGGCATTCGTTCGTTTCACCGAGACTTTATTGAGAATCGTCGATGGGGGGAGCACGGTTCCTAGGTAGCCTAAAAATGGACCTTCAATCGAGGGGGTGCTGGAATGAGTAATAGACTGCATCCATTGCCGTTTGGTGCGTAAGGTGACGAGTCGACTGATCCACTGTTGTTGGTCCTGTTGGAGAGTCATGGCTTGAGCGGTCGTCGTCTGGAAATGGTCTTGATTCTTGGCAAAATAGCCCTCAATGATTCCGGTTGACCCAACGCCTAAAACAAGAAATCCGGCAATTATGGCTGCCGCAGTTTTCATGAGTATCTTCCTCATGGGTGCTCGACGCACCTCAGGTGGCGTGAAATTATTACTAAGATTGATGGGAAGGTTGGCTCCTACCCAAAGCCAGTATTTCCAATCTGGATTAACTGGACATGGCAAAATAGGAGTAGAAACGTGAGGTTGAACCTCTGCCAAGGTCAATCGTTCTTCTTCACCTAAAAACCAAATTTGGGGAATAGTCAGGTTGATCTGTTGATTGATGAACATGATGGTCCGGTTCACTTCTGTACCAACCCGCTCTCCTAAAGGGACCCAATCTTGCGCGGGGGCAAGGTGCCGAATGAGGAAGGAGGTTCCATCTTCTCCCCCGGCGACGAACATCACGTTGCCTTCTAGCATGCTGATAAGAATGGTGGCTTCACCAGGTTCCACCGACAAGGTGCTCAGTTGACTCTCTAACAGTGCTGATAGCGGGGCAAGTTGTTGAAGCTGTAAGCCTAGCTCCTCACAGATTTGCGTCACTTCATCGATGAAACGTTGTGGCCAAATTTCGAGCTGAATGCTTTGCGTCCCTCTGATCTGTATGCCGAGGTGATAGCGCCAAGCTGCGGGCTCTTCCCAGGTTTTCGCCTGTTGCGCTTTTCGTTCAAGAATGGGAAGGAGGTCTGTGAGGGGCATAGCAGGAAGTTGAAGCGTGAGGGTTATGAATCGTTGGTCTTCTACCAATATGGAAATGTAAGTGCCTGGAAATTGCGTATGGTGGATGGCATCGAAAATGGCTTGGTGTAGAGCCTCAGGTCTCAAAATGACCCCAGACCTTTCCCAACTCTGGTGAATAGACTCGTTGATGATGGACATGGCTCTGAAACGACCATTCACAAGACTCACACTCAGAACTGTGAGTCGTTTGCGTGAGAATGTCTTGTGGAATTGATCAGAAAGGCCCATGATCGTTGATCGGAAGCGAGGATTCGGAGAGGACTTCGTGAATGGTGACGTCATGATCTTTGTGGTTCCCTATGGGGCGTAACACCCGCTACTTATCACTCGCCATTGGGATCCTGCCGCACAGTCGGGGTCAAATTGAAAGCCGGCTTCAGCGGTCATCGTGAATTGGGTTTCGGCCGTCCCAAACGTATTGGCTTCATCGAGCGCCACCGTTGTGCCAGTCAGGTGATACCGAGCATGCAGGGCCAGCGTGCCTCCACCAGAGTTGGTGGGAGTCCCGTCAATCGCATAACTGCCTCCGACCCCATCCGCAGAGAGACTGAGCAAATGAAAGAGCTGACCAACCTGCCCACGGTGAATTTTGAGATCAGGGGTCCCCGTTTCGTCGGTATTCCACCAGGTTTCGAAGTCTGTATCCGTTATGATGGCTGGGTTGGCATTTTGCGTTAAATTGGTCATGAGTAAAAATCGGGAATCAGCAAGGGCCGTGGGAGCCAATCCTCCCGTATTCGTATATCCACCGATATTTGGTTGGACGAAGAAATAACGAAGAAATCCGTTGGCATTGTTGGTGAGTTGCCCAGAGGAAATCGGCACGTAGTCCGGACTGAGGGCAGACAGATTCGCGGGAAACGAACGGGTTTGTCGGATGTATAGTTCTATGCCTTGGGCGATATTTTCCAATTGTTGATCCTCGGCATCCCGCCTGGCGTTTCGTAGTTGATTGATGACGCTTGGAGTAATGAAGCTGGCAAGAATCGCTAAAATGGCTAACACTCCAATGAGTTCCACCAGCGTGAAGCCGGGTGAAGACGTGAGGCGTGAGGCGTGAGGCGTCGAGACCATGGAAGTTTGTTGTGCAAGAATCATTATTCTTAGCTCGGTCGCTTTGATGCCTCTGATTCTTGGTCTGCGTAACATTTTTTTCAGCTCTCTGTATTGCTCTAGCCGGGACCCACACAAATTTCAGTCCTGGCAGGTTTTGCCGAGTATACTTCTCCTTCATCTGTCGGAGAATGGGGGGCGGATCTTAATTGAGGGTTTGGGAAGTAAGGTGTGAGGTAGTAAGGAGTATGTAGGAGGAAAAGATCGGCCTTCTCCTTACCCCTTACTTTTTACTCCGCACTGTTTTCAATTCCAGGAGATCTCGATGTTATCCGCGAGCAAGAAACGATTCACGTTCCCTGAACGAACAAATCGAACCTGGGTGTTCGTGGCAATGAAGCCCGTAATGTCAAAGGTTTGAGGGACTTGGCTGGCGTCGCTGCCATTCATGGTATAGGTCTGAAGGTTGGTCCACGATGCCCCGCCATCCCCTGAGACTTGAACTTTGAGGTTGCCCCCATTGCTTCCGGCACTCCGGCGGTAACTAAAGGTGAGAGTGGCTGAAATAGCTCCCGAAAGATCCGCTTCCCGACTGACCGATGTTGATGCCCCGCCGCCCCCGCCCCCAATTTGGAAACAGTTGCCTGTTGCACATTGGGCGTCGGTCACCACCTGCATTTTCCCACTGGTCGGGCCATCGGCCTCACCGGATTCCTGCCAGTCGTTTATCCAGCTTTGGACCCCGTCATTCCCGTTATACGCAATGACTCCAAATTCGTCTCTCACTGTGCCCGTACCTCCACCACAAGTGGGGTTAAGAGGATTCCATTGTTTTGCGGAAGAGCAAAGGGGGTCGAACCAATAGGCGGTGTTGGTGGTAAGGGCAAATTGAACTTCCGGGAAAGTAAAGGTTGTGGCCTCATCAAAACCGATCATGGTCCCCACTAGGTGGAAGGCGTTGTGGGCAGGAAGTAAGCCTCCGCCGGAATCGGTCGAAGGCGTGGTACTAACGAAGAAGCTGCCACCGTTCCCTTCAGGTGTGACGGCCAGGGAATAGAAAAAATGTCCAACATTGCTTCGATGAATGTGCAAGTTGGGAATAAGGCCTTCATTCGTCGTCCACCAGGCATCGAATTCTGCAGGTGTCGTGATGACCGGCGCAACGTCCTGCGTGAGATGGGATAAGAGGAGAAATCGGGCATTGGGCAATTCAGCGGCAGTTAACCCGAGTCGATTGTTGAAGCTGGTCATGGTTGGATGGACGTAGTAATACCGCGGAAACCCTCGTGCATTGGTGGTCAACTGCGCGGCAGAAAAAGGCACATAATTAGGGACAAGACTGGCCAATGAAGGTGGGAAAGCTTTCTCCTGTTCGAGATAGGTCTGTATTCCATCCGCAATGCGACGAAGCTGTTGGTCTTCTATGTCTTGATGCCGTTGATTCCAAATTTGGACGAAGGCGGGTGTGACCAGTGATAAGCTGATCGTGATAACGGCCAGGACTCCGATGACCGCAATGAGTCCAATTCCTGCTTGGGGCTCAGATGGAGGCGGTAATTGTGGTGTGGAAGCGACAGAATCAGGGTTACCCATGGGGTCCCATTTAGAATCCGCCCATCAGACTCATCATCGGCATGAAGAGCGCTAAGGCGACCGTGCCCACGATGCTAATGAGTCCCAGGGTGATGACAGGCTCCAAGATGGCAAAGATTTTTTTGACCCGGCGTGGAATTTCTCGATTGTAATAATTGGCCACATTCATAAGAGTTTTTGGTAAGTTTCCTGTCGTTTCGCCCACTGAAATCATTTGAATCATCATGGGCGGAAAAATCGGGTGTCGTCGAAGAGACTCATTGATTGTTGAGCCTTCGGCAATGCTGCGTTGCACGTCTTTCAGCGCGTCTGCCACGATCTGGTTCCCAACGAGTCCCTGACATAATTGCAGGCATTGGAGCACGGGAAGGCCAGCCCGATAGAGCACGGCAAAATTTTGCACAAACTTCGACAAGGTCAACATTTTGAGGAGTTCCCCGAGAATCGGCAGTTCTAAGATGATCTGGTCACGCCAGTTTGAAAATCCGGCGATATAGTTTCGTCCTACCCACCAGGCAAGGGGGATGATGAGAAGCATGGGCATCCAGACATACCAGTTGTTCACCATGAATTGGCTGATGCCGATCACAAGGACGGTGACAAATGGGAGAGGCACATTCAGGTCAAGCAAGACCGGAATAAAACGTGGGATGACAAAGGTAAACAATAAGATCAGCAGACCCGTCACCGCGATAATGACGATGCTGGGGTAAATCGTGGCTTGACGGATATCGCCACGGATTTGATCGGACCAGTCCAAGTACCGTTCGAGTTCTTGGAATGTTTCAGGCAACGTGTCACTTTCTTCCCCGGCTTGGACCAAATTGGTCACTTGTGGAGGAAAAATGGTGGGGTACTGACTCATCGCCGCATGAAGGGGACTGCCGGCCTCAACCTGCTGGAAAATCGTGTGTAAGGTGGCGCGCAATTGAAGATTCGGGGATTCTTCCGACAAGTTTTTCACGGCTTGGGAGAGCGGAATGCCTGCGTCCAACAAGGTAAACATATGTGTGGAAAATTCCAGGAGATCACGGGGTTTCACCTTGCCACGATGGCCGGTACGTGTAGAAGTTTTTGGTTTGGTTTCCAGGGCTCGAACGAGCCAAAGCCCCATATGTTGGAGCTGATGTTCCAATTGGGAGAGGTCGGGCGCCGTCATCTCCCCCTCGGCAGGTTGGCCCTGTGCGTTAATGGCACGGTAATGGAAATTAGCCACCGGTGACCCTCAAGACTTCTTCTAAGGTGGTGATCCCGTTCAGGGCTTTCCCCAATCCGTCTTCGAACATGGATGGCATGCCGTGCTTGTGAATAATGGCTCGGATGCCAGCAATGTCTGGCCCATTCACGATGGGAGCATGGAGTTCATCGGTCACTTGAATGATTTCATAAATTCCTGCCCGTCCTTTGTAACCGGTATTGCTGCAGGCACGGCAGCCGGACCCGGTCCATAGCTTACGGGGGCTATCATTGGGGAGTTCCACTTTGAGTTCAGATAAGACAAGTTCGGAGTCTTCTCGTTCCACTTTGCATCCAGGACAAATACATCGCACGAGTCGTTGTCCGATGACAGCGGTCAAAGCCGATGCTAAGAGAAAGGGCTCGATGCCCATGTCGATCAGCCGAGGGATGGCCCCGACTGCATCATTGGTGTGAAGTGTAGAAAAGACCAGATGGCCGGTTAAGGCAGCACGTAAGGCGAGGTCTGCGGTTTCCTGATCCCGGATTTCTCCAACCAAGATGACATCGGGATCTTGTCGCAGAAGGGCCCGGAGTCCGGCCGCAAAAGTCATTCCGATATCGGGATTGACTTGCGTTTGGCGGATCATGGGCATTTGATATTCGATAGGATCTTCAAGCGTAAACACGCTTTTTTCTTTGGCATTGACATGGCGAAGCGCTGTATACAGCGTGGTGGTCTTACCGCTACCGGTCGGACCCGTCACCAGAATAATCCCATGAGGGCGTTTAATGAGGGATTGAACGCGGGATTGATCGTAGGTGGTAAATCCCAAGGCTCGAAATTCCAACTTGAGGGCACCTTTATCCAGGATCCGAAGTACAATGCTTTCTCCGAAGTTGGTGGGCAATGTCGACACACGGAGGTCAATGCGGCGATGGCCCAAGGTAAACGTAATTCGCCCATCTTGCGGTGTGCGTTTTTCTGTGAGGTTCAAATTGGCCATGAGTTTCAACCGAGCTGAAATGGGAGCCTGAAGGGGTTTGGGAATGAGGAGTTCCTGTGCCAGAATCCCATCAATTCGCATGCGGACACGCAAATATTGTTCGTCAGGTTCCACATGAATATCGGTCACCCTAGCTTGGATTGCCGAGGTGATTATCTGATTACAGAGGCGAATCATCGGGGCTTCCTGGCTCGCATCTTCGCCAAGATCAGACAAGCCTTTGGCGGCAAGCTCATCCAGGAGGTGTTTGATGGATTCGGTATGAGCGTAATGGCGTTCGATCGCCTCGGAGAGTTCTTGGGCTGGAGCTGTTTGCGTATTGATGTTGAAGCCCGTCCGACCCTCAATGGCATCCACTGCCACGATGTTCAATGGATCAGCCATCGCTAGGCTTAAGACTCGTCCACGTTTGCCTATGGGGAGCACTTGAAACTGCGCAGCCAGGTCGTAGGGAACGAGATCGAGAATTTCGGGAGGGATGAAGGTGGTCGAGAGATCGACCATGCCCGTTTGGGTCCCCTCAGCTAGATAGTGGGCTAGAAGGGTTTCGGTAATGAAGCCTAGGCCAATCAACATTTGCCCAAGCATCATGCCATTGCGCTTGGCCTCGCGTAAGGCGAGATCTAATTGTTCTGCCGTAATCCACCCATCCTGGAGGAGGGTGGCGCCCAATTGGGGTCGTGTCGTTGAAGTTGGGGGAGTTGTGGTTTCCATCGGAGGGCCACTCACCTGGAGTTAGGAACTCTTAAAAACCTTGAACCCGTTATGAGAGAGGATTAAGAAAAGTGCATCGCGGCCGTATTGAGACACCATAACCTGGAACCTATGCGATACAGACTTCCCTTATTGGTGAACCATGTAGATATAAAGCCGATCGTTCCCTGGATCGTATTTGACCCGTCCTCGTAGTTGACGTTGGGCAAGATTCGTTCCCACGCCAGCATCGATGATGCCGTCTAACTCATTGAACTCGGTATCAGACACACCATCGACTCTCATATAGGCCACACGAGCTCCAGCCGGGAGATCACTGTTCCCATCATCGCCCTTTAAATCCCACCCAACGTTTGTTGGCGTGGTCGCTGTTCCAAGCGCAACACTCGTGGTGGTGATTAAGAGCATTGATGTTCCCAATCCAGGGGGAACAGCCGAATTAAACTTTTCCGCATACGGTCCCCGGAACCGAGGCCATTGATTGGTTCCAGTATTTAATGGGTCTGAAACATCAAGGGTTAGCCGGGCTGCAAGGGACGTGGCTGTGGTGCTCAGCCCGGTGCCTTCTGCAGCGGGGACACCTGTGGCATTCAAAGGCCATACGCTTCCGATATCGGCATAATAATTAACTATTCCGGTTTCATACGTTCTGACGGCAGCAGCCAAAGCCCGCGCCTTGGTAGACGCAATCAGTGAGAATATTTTCGGGAGCAATAGGGCAATGAGAATCGCAATGATCGCCAAGACGCCGATCATTTCGACTAAGGTAAACCCTTGTTCGTGTGAACCGGGTCGAAAAATTTTCTTTAACATGTGAGCCTGCTCCTTTGAGACAAATTCCTTAATTTCTGAGGTTTTCGTGCCGTATTGCAGGAACTCTAGTCCATTGTTGTTGGATATCGGTCTTGAGGTGGGGATTCTTTAACGATAGCTCCTAAAGAGTGGAGCCTGATTTAAGATCGAGGAGGGCAATGGCGGCGAACGGATCACCGAGCTGAGCCGCTTCCTTAAAAAATCGACGGGCTGTTGAGGGGTCTGGTGTCCCATAATGACCCTCTGCATACAAGTATCCTAAATGGACGAGTGCGGAGGGCAGATGTGGATCGAGGTCGACGGCCTTACCAAGTGCTTTTTTGGCGAGTTCAACTTCCCCTAAAATTTTCAGTGAAATGCCCAAACCCAAATAGGCATGAGCAGATTGGGGATTGTGTCGTAGGGCTTGTCGGTAGGCGGCCATGGCTGCTTGTGTTTGCCCGTTCAACAAGAATTTCCACCCTAAATTGGTATGAGGTTTGGCCAGTGGTATTTTCTGCCCGTCTACAGTTGAGTGGGGCTTGGGTTCCGTTGGAAAAAGGGTTCCTTGATTGGCTTGGACCTGTGGTAAGGATATAGGAGTTGATGGGAGGGGCCTGACGTGTTTCTGAGTCTGCGTAGGTTGGTGGATTTGGGGAGGACCTGAGAGGGGTGTTGATGAATCGAAATGGCTTCCTACTGCGGTTGAAGACACCAGTAGCCCAAGTAGGATTGTGGCAGCGAAGAGGGTCATGGTCCATTTTGCTCTCATTGCCTAACGTATCGGTAAGCCTACTTAGGGCTTGATACATCAGATTCGGAGAGTCTCAGCAATGGGAACAATTAAGGAAAAACGAGCGAGAACGGTTAGGGGACGTAAGACGTTATAAGACGTGAGGGGTGAGGCGTAAAAAGCCTGGGGAAAGTAAGGAGTGAAGGAGTGAGGGGTGATGGGGGGGAAAAGAAATTAATTTTCTCCTTACGCCTCACCCCTCATGCTTTACGGACTTATGTGGCTTGATCGGGGAAGGCCGCTTTTAACAGGGGTTGCAATTCCCCTTTTTCTTCCATCGGGCCCAAGACATCGGTATCGCCATAAAACTGGCCATTGATGAAGACTTTTGGCAGAGTCGGCCAGTTCGTCATTTTGGAAAGGGCCTCCCGCTTTTCAGGACTTGGCAGCGCGTTGATCAATTCATAGGGATAGCCGTACTTGTTAAAAAACTCCATGGTTTCGACGGTAAATCCGCATTGCGGCGCAGATTTCGTGCCTTTACCGTAAATAAGAATTTTGTGTTCGGCAATTTCTTTGTTGATTTCATCTTCAATGGGTGTACTCATGCGGTTTATCCTCCTTGGGCTTCATTTTTGGTTTTGGCCTGAATTTCTAGAGCATGGATGCGTCCGTCTTTCATGGGCGCGTCAAGGGCTTGGTAGATCATTCGATGTCGGTCTAGCAGATTCTTTCCTTCGAAGGCATCCGAAATCACTTTGACTGTGAAATGGTCCATGGTGCCGGTTCGATCAAGAACTGAGACTTCGGCATCGCCTAAGGCTTGTTGCAGTTGAGTGCTGAGATCTTCAAAGGTCATCATCGGAGTGGTTGAATCCTGGTGAAAAAGCGAGATGGTCAGCCGTCACTATACCGAAGAGCGAATTTTCTGCGCAATGCGGCTTTGAAATAAGTCAGCCATAAGGAGTGAGGGGTAAGGGGCGAGGAGAAGGCGGAGGAAACATACTCCTGACTACTTACTATTCACTCCTGCCTGTTTCTTTCAGGATACAACACGGCTTGGAGAAACGTGCTGAGCCCTTCCAGGACTTGAATGGGAATTTCATGGCCGCCTTGGAATTCGACCCAACTAACGGGTAGACCCGCCGTTTGGATATGTTCTCGGAGTTGCTGGGCCATGGCAAATGCTAAAATAGGATCGTCGGTTCCGTGGCTTTGAAACACCGGGAGATCTTGGCGGGTGGGGAGGCGGGTGAGCCATTCGTGCTTGGCGATGAGGGTGCCTGAGAGCAACGCTAAGCCTGCAAATGGGATGTCGGAATGAAGGACCAGGTCAGTCGACAGCATGGCTCCTTGGGAAAATCCACCCAGAACGAGCGACTGAGGGGGGACCGACAAGGATTCTAGGGCGAGAGAGAGGACGTCCTGCATTTGTATGCGGGCAGGGGAAAGTCCACGAGGAATTTCCTGCGACAGTTCATCCCACTGCCCTTGAGCTCGGGCTTGCGTGACGCGTTCCATGTCCAACATCCACCAGGCCCTGGCGTCCCCCAAGCCCATGTTCAGGTTCAGTGGAGCGGCAGGGAAGAGGAAACGGACTTCCTCCGGGACATTGAGGTAGCGCCATAAGGCGACTAAATCATCCCCTGGGGCTCCGAACCCATGCAAGAGCACCACAAGCGGTCCTTCGCCGCTTCCTTGGCGATCCAGCCCACCTGTTATGCATACGTCTAAGCCGGCCCAATGTTCATGTCGCATAAAGTGAGAAATTTAATGAGAAGAAGCGAGAACGGGAAAATCTACGATTGGCTATGATTGATCAACGCCTAGCCAGGTGATGGAACATGAAACTAATGGCCCATTTTCGGGGCGCCAGCGTTGGCGCCTTGGGTGATGAGGGGAATCCGCAAAACCTGGTGACAGTGATTGCAGACAACTTTCAACGTATTCTCATCGGCATATTCAACTTCTTCTTCTTTTTTCCAAAACAACTTGCTACATTTCGGACATTTGCGAACGAGCATCGACATAAGAAACCACTCCGTGTAAGTCATGCGTGATTTATGGTGGACTTAGTGTAATATATCTTGCCACAATCTGCCAACGCGATGATCCATTTTTCCGATTCTATAGATTTTGATCCTCACCAGCTCCTGGCCTTATTTGAACAAACTGATTGGGCGCGCCACCGCACCCTGGAGGAGACCAAAAAGATGTTGGCGGAGACCGATGTGATGATCTCCGCGTGGGATGGACACAAATTAGTGGGATGTGGTCGCGTTCTGACGGATTATGTCTTTCGGGCATCAATTTGGGATGTTATTGTCGATCGGGCTTACCAAAACCAAGATATTGGGAAGGGCCTCGTGCAGAGGATTCTCACACATGCATCCTTGGATCACGTTGAATTGTTTTGGCTCTGTACGAGGCGCTATCAAAAGTTTTATGCCTCACTCGGATTTTCGGATAAGGAACAGACCGGCATGGTGTGGGATCGCAGAAAACACTCTCCTTTGTCGCCAGCTTAGCCGTGACACTCCTTTCTTGGTTAAATCTCACAACCCTTATAACAAGCGCATGCTGACAGGATGTCATCGATGATTGTGGTGGGGCTGATGTCCGGGACTTCGGCTGATGGCGTCGATGCTGCCCTCGTAGATATTCGTGGAACAGGGCATCGTCTGACCATCAAACTGCTCGAGCATTATGGTCGTGCGTACTCTCCTCGATTACGAGAGCATATCTTGTATGTTGCTGAGCGTGGGACGGTGGCGGACGTGTGTCATCTGAATGTGTGGCTGGGAGAGGTCTTTGCCAAGGCCGTACAGACAGCGATAACACGTAGCCACGTTTCACCCAAGCAGGTCCAGTTGATTGGTTCGCATGGACAAACCGTTCATCATCTGCCAGTGCCAAAAGCTGAGCCGGGGGTGGGTACTATTCGGTCCACTCTTCAGATTGGAGATCCGGCCGTGATTGCTGAACGTACGGGCATTACGACGGTTTCTGATTTTCGTACCCGCGATCTTGCTGCCGGAGGCCAAGGGGCGCCTTTGGTGCCCTATGCACATTTCCTTGTCTTTCGACAAAAGAAGGCGACCCGGTGGGTCGTCAATCTTGGAGGCATCGCCAATGTGACGGTGCTTCCTCAGGGGGAGCAACTCGCGTCAGTGCAGGCGTTCGATACCGGGCCCTGCAATATGCTCTTGGACGCGTTGGTGGCATTGGGAACCAATAGTCGAACGACGATTGATCGTGGAGGACGGTTGGCGCAACGCGGTCAGGTGCATCAGGGCCTGCTACAGTGGTTGTTGGCCCATCCCTATCTGCATCGACGGCCTCCCAAGTCCACTGGGCGCGAACTCTTTGGGGAATCGTATGCGCAAAAGGTTTGGAGTCAGGCTCGGAGACGGCATCTCTCCCTTAGTGATTTCTTGGCAACTGGCTGTCAATTTATTGCCCGCACTATTCGAGAGGCTCAGCAATGGACGGCACACATGCCGACTGACGTGGTCTTCGGCGGTGGTGGGGTTCGCAATGCCCGCCTTTGGGCGGAACTCTTGAAAGCCTTTGATCCCATTCCTGTTCGAACGATGGATGATTGTGGGTCATCCAGTCAGGCCTTTGAGGCTCAAGCGTTTGCCGTGTTGGCCTATCAAACCGTTCACGGTGTCTGTGCGAATGTGCCGCGAGTCACTGGGGCAAAGCATCCCGTGATTTTAGGATCGGTGACGCCAGGCACTCAGGGCCTTTCCCGGAAATGGGGCGTATGACCGTGCTTCTTTTTTCTCTCACAAATCAACGGATGCTCTGATGTCACAAAATGGATGGTCTGTTGCTCTTTTAGCCGTGTTTATCTTGGGGGTTGTTTTTTTGTTGCAATGGGTGTGGCGTCGTCCGCTCTCTAAGGTTGCCATACTCGATGGGGCGTTGGATGCTCCGGAAAGTGAGGTCACCGCCAGACCGTTGATGACTCCCGAAGAAGCCACGCTGTTCAACCTCATAAGATTGGCGGCGCAGGATTATCTATTGGTCTTGGTCAAGTTGCCGATCTTACAGGTCGTCTCCGTCGCGGATAAGGATGAAGAAGCACGTAAGGCGCTCATGCGAACCATTCAATCGGTTCGACTCGATGTTGTGCTGGCGCATCCTGGCACCCTTCAAACAACGACGGTTGTGAGATTTCACAAAAACGGACCAGAGGGGCAACAGCCAGAAAAACGCGATCACGTGGTTGACACGGTGTTGAAGGCTGCCGGGATTAATGTGGTAGTTCTTCATATCAATCAGACGTATTCTGTTGAGCATGTGATGGCACTGTTGGGGTTAGCTGAAGACGAGTGAACAGGTGATGCTTTGGGAAGGAGTCAGGGTGTGATGATCGGAAGGATCGATCGGAAGGTGGTGACTCCTGCCTCAATGATTTGAGCTGTGTCAGCTTCGAGGTCTTGAATCGGAATGAACCGCGCAATCTTAAAGGACGTTCGTCGGTCTAAGACAGCGGCGATTTCTGAACGGCGGTTGTGTGTGATATCCAGCGTGAATCCTGGTCCAGCTTTCCATTCCCATAACGATGAATTGAGACATACGCTGAGTTGACGATCTGCCACCTCGGAGAAGCGGTTGAACAAGTTCACGCGATACTGTTTGACGAGGGGACCTTCCACGATCAGGGCGAAGACGAGATGATGCCCCCACCAACACAGCGAACGAAAGGCNAGNTTGTCTTGGCGTGTGTAATGTCGGGGGAAATCTAGATATTGATATGGACAGTCTTCAAGGTGTTCGCCTTTGACGAATTGGACTGACTCAGGCTTAAAGTCAGCGGGCGCAAGGAGGGGGTGAGCCGTCAGCTCTGGTTGTAAGGCCAGGTGAAGTTGTTCCAAGGTCCGTTTGAGTTTTGCTGAAATGGCTGATTTTGCTCGAAAGAAATCGTGATTGGCAAAGACGCGCCATTCATCTGTGGTCAAGGAATCATTCATGTTCATGTGCTTCATTGAAACTCAGTGGAGATTGAAGACCCCATCAATTATAAAACCACAATAGTTGACCAATTATTTTCCTGGAAGCTATGACAACCATGAAAATTGCTACCTATAACGTGAACTCACTTCGAAAGCGGATTGACATTCTGCATCCATGGCTCCGTCGCCATAAGCCGGACGTGATGTGTCTTCAAGAGACCAAGGTCCAAGACCAGGACTTTCCAGTTGAAGCGTTTGCTGATTTGCCCTACGTTATCAATTTTTGTGGCGAAAAATCCTACAACGGGGTCGCCATTTTTAGCCGAGCCGAGCCGGAAGAGGTTTCCTTCGGGTTTCAAGATGGGCAACCTCAGGAAGATCCCACCCGCCTGGCGCGAGTGGTCATTCAAGGTATCCCAATTATCAATACGTACATCCCCCAAGGGAATGCCCTTGATTCTCCCAAATATGCCTACAAGCTTGCATGGTTTCAACGCTTGAAACGCTATTTTTCCAGAAATCTTTCAGCAGGAAAACCTGCAATCTGGTGTGGAGATATGAATGTGGCACCCGATCCAATGGATGTCCATCATCCCGAAAAACATTTGAAGCATGTGTGTTTTCATGAAGATGCGCGGCAGGCCTATCAAGAAACCGTGTCTTGGGGGTTTGTGGATGTGTTTCGCCATCATTACCCACGCCGACAGCAATTTACCTTTTGGGATTATCGACGTCCAGATGCGATGGAAGCGAATCGCGGATGGCGGATTGATCACATGATGGTCACCCCATCTCTCCTGCCGCATTCTCACGCCATCCACGTTGATGTAAATGCGCGTAAGGCTGACCAGCCATCAGACCATACTATTCTGTGGGCGGATTTTTCCGTGTAAGCAGGCTATATTAGATTGACGATAACCTGATTACACGGAAGAGGAGGCTAGTGTGGAGGAGGAAGAATGACCTGCACAGAAACTCTGCACCAGCTACTATTTTATTT
>BS_KBA_SWE02_21mDRAFT_10000494_pt1 | contig 14806 bp, 12 predicted proteins | sample BalSeasSWE02_21m_FD_9196 | JGI IMG/M metagenome (IMG submission 9196)
CCATTACCTGCCGCAGGGAAATCACCGCCCCGTTGGAAATGAACGATCCGAGGCTTTTCTGGTCGAAGATGACGGATGATCCTTTGCGCTGCCAGACTGTGTTCGTTATGGCGTCCATTATTATGTCTCCACAAGTTTCCGAATTCCAGCCAAAAGGATTTTGAAGCTATGGGATTTGTTGGCTTCAATTTCAAGATAGGGAGCGATAGCACGGGACCCGGCCAATTTCTTATAAATACCTGCTGTTAGTTGTCCAAGCTCCCATGAAGGACTCCCGATTTTGTCCGGAGCACGATACTTCCGGTTGTTCTGCTTTCTTGCAAGCCCGAAGATGCCCAGCCCCTTTTCCACGGCAGCCAGATCGCCGAGATAGAAACTTTCCAGTTCGCGACAGGCTACCCGGATCAACACATCGCTTCTATTCGCCTGCCTACAAAGATCAATCAATTTCTGTTTAATGACGTGACAATCACCGGAATCCTGATCTCGAATGACAACAAAGGCGCAATGGGGAGCGCGCCAGGCTTTCAGGGTTTGCGCGAGCCTCTTTTCCAAATCCTGCTTCCTTTCGAATACTTTGAACTCTGGGTAAACATCCACCGGCAGCAGCCTTGGAAGGACTCCTTTCAGCATTTCTTCGGTAGACGGTTCCTCCAGTAAAAAGATCAAACGTTTCATTGTGGATCAACCTCTGGGAAAAACCCGTGCTTCCAGAGATATCCCATCTGATCTCCCTCCGCCATGAAGGCGGCAAGCTGTTTATCGTCCTTGGCCCGCCGGACCTTGGTGTAGCCATCCTTTTTAATCAACCAGAAAACGCTTTTGGAACAATCCCCTGGGTCCCTGATCCTTTACGATGCCACAAGGTACTTCGCTGCAAATATGGTGTCCTCAATCACACGCATGTTCCCGATGAAAACATGTCCCCCGGAATGTATGAAATTGCTTACAGACAGAAGCTGCAGGAACTGATCACGCAGGAGATTTATACCCCCCTGTCCGTAATATTCGACAGGTATTTTTCCGCACCCCACCTTGCTTCCGGCGATCCCAAACAGGTGGTCGATACCATGTGGGAGGAACTGGAGGAAATCAGAAGGCCCGCAGAGAACATGGGAGAATGGCTTGGAAACAGGGACACAGAGAGTCTGGAAAAGATGATTCACCCCTTCTCGATCCAAGAACTCACAGGGGAAACCATCAGCGATGAACAGTTAAAGCAGGAACTTGATCAGATTACCCTGGAGGATTTTCTGGAAATGCTTTGAGGCCCCGAAGCGCCATCTTACGAGGGAGAAACCGGGAGAACATTACCGAGGCAATCTTTTACCTGCTTGGAAAAAGTAATCTTCCCTTCGGCGGCATAGGCCTCATGGCATTCGTCAATATCAGACCGTTTGTACAGATAATTCACCATGAGTCCTGCAGATTCCTGCATTCCTTTGGGGGAAACATCTCCCAGCCAGTTTATCCGCTCAAGTCGGGCCCCATTAGAAATATGGAAATGGGTTACAGAATCGAGAGCGCGTTTTCCCTTTTTCATATTCAGGAGATAATGCACAGCCAATCCCATGAGCGGTTGCTCCACGATACTGCAGGTTTTCGCGTCGTTATGCCAGTCGCCCTGCAATATCTCAAGGAGGTTCCTGGCGGCATTGTCTCCTGACCCCAGTTTTCTCATGGAAAGGATATCTCCGGCCTTGAATAAAGAGGTGTCGCCTTTCTCAAGGAGTGGATCCAGCCATCTTCGAAACCCGGGTATCGGCGACAGGGTCGAAAAAACCTTGAGATTTTTGAACTCCGAAGCGAGTTCTGAAACCACCCACTTTATGAGAAAATTGCCCAGACTGATTCCGACAAGTCCTTTCTGTGCATTGGTTATGGAATAAAATATAGCAGTATCCGCCTCGTCCTGATCTATGACGGGGCTTTCTTCATTCAGCAGATTCTGCACGTTATCGGCCATGCCCTTCACAAGCGCCACCTCAATAAAAATAAGCGGTTCGTTAGGCATCTTATTATGAAAAAAGGCAAAACAGCGCCTATCGGAATCGAGCCGGTTCTTCAAATCCCGCCATGAAGAAATCTGATGCACCGCCTCATACTCCATGAGTTTCTCCAGGAGGGCCGCCGGGGAATTCCAGGTGATTTCTTCCATATCAAGCAAACCGATATCAAACAGTGAGTTAAGGAGAAATTTGAGGTCTTTTTCCAGACCTGCCAGGTAGACATCATCCTTTTTTAATTCCAGAAGATCCGATCGCATATCCACAAGGAATTTAAGACCATCATCAAGGGTATTGAACTGGCGCAGGATTTTCAATTTGGGTGAGTCCAGAACTTCGCGCAAAGCATTTTCGGCCTCAAAACGCTGCTTCGGGTTTCCGGCTCCTTTAAAAGCTTCCAGAAAGGCATAAATCTTGACCTCTTCGATACTGAAGTCGCGTGAGAGTTTTTTTAAAAAACGTTCCCGGCCGTTCCGGTTCAGGTTCATATAGATATTGCCAAGTTCCGCGGACCGGACACGGGCACTGACTTCCCCCCCTTTGCCTTCAACACATTCAACCATTCGCTTGTGCAGATACGGCATATCTTCCTTGGGAAGACCTGGATGAACCTCCCCCTTAATGGCACGACGGGCTGAGCTTTTGAGCCCACGCCAGGTTCGCACAAAATTGATGATGGATGCACGGCGAAATCGGGTCACAGCTTCACGCATTGGCATTCCCTCCTGAATCCGTTTCCACATTAAAAAACGAAAAGCTTCCGGTATAAAAATTGGTTTTCTTGGATCGTACCCCTGTTAGATTTTTCTGTCAAACTTTTCAAACGATAGGCGTTCTATTCGAGAAAGCCCAGATCACGGGTACGAAGGGGATTTCACTCCATGGAAGGAATAGGAAAGGGTTGGGAGGATCGGTTTTCAGCGGGGAGAATGTACAAGGATGATTTTCATACCCAATCCACTTTTTTTTTCAAACGATATTTTTTTATCTTGATTCTTTTGTCGGCCCCCTCTTTTCTTATGAGGCCGAATATTTCTATTTCCTTATGAAGAAAGGGAAGGAGACATTCTCCTTTTTCATCCTTATCAACGAGATACTCTTCCTCGTTAAAAGTAGAGATAGAAATGGAGAGTATTTTCCCATTTTCATCCCATTCTGATGGAGTAATCAAACCCCTGATCTTCACAGGCAGATTCCTTTTCATAGTTCACGTTCATTTCTTTTCTTGACGACTTCCCTTCGCGCTTCAGGATTCATTTTGCCGAAAAAATACGGTAAATAGGAAATCCCAACGGACGTCGCATTGCATACTGCATTGTTCTTCCATAGGCATTATGCGACTTTCATGCCAAAATAATGGAAGCAGCGAGATATCGGCGGCCCCAAGGGTAGATGTGTATTTTCAGTATAAAACGGACAGATTTGAACGATATCCCCATGGCGCCTGATTTGTAAGGCTTATCAGATTCGCGCCGGCAGGGCTGAAGGGGCTTCATTTTTTTCTAAAGAACGCAGGCTGCGATCGTAAATTTCTTCGTCACGCATACAAAGGACGGAAAAGGGAAAGAATCTCAAATTCCGGTATGGGGGAAAAAAAGAACCATGGGTTCCGGTTTATGGAGTGCTGAATGCGGATTGGGGATTGCGTCACCAGAAAACCGGCTGATTGACAAAAGGGTAACCCTCGCTTCCCCGATTTTTTTTCGTTCAGACTGGTCCCACCTTCTGCGGACGATGTCCGAATCCTTTCAAAAACCTTGCAAAAAAGAAATGGAGTTCTTAATCTCTGCGGGAAGAAGTTAGACGTCTATATCGAATTTGTAGCTTATATGAGGCCAGGCATTATGATTTACTTGAGGCAGACTCAAATGTATTTTAATATTACTTTCAAAGAACGTCATCGACTCTTATACTTTTCCCTGCTCAAAACAGGAATCCTGCTCTTTGCAATGTTTCTGGTCACCCAGAGTAGAACGCTGTCCATGGCCGGATCACCGGACCCAATTCAAACCCGGCCCCTCCAAAAGACCTCCAGCCAATCAGATATTCTTGAAAACCTGGCAACTTTTCTTGGATCTGACGGCACATGGAAAGAAGGCATCCGCTGCGGAGCCCCATCTCCGACCCGTGAGGAGGCGGAAAGTGCCCGAAAAGCGTTAGACTCTTTTTTCATGCGGAAAAGGGAAGGCAGAGAGACAGCCCTCATCATTCCTGTTGTCTTTCACGTGGTAAGGCATTCTGACGGATCTGCAGACGTCACGGATCTGCAGATCAGCATGCAGATGGATGTGCTCAACAATGCCTATAGAGACGTAGGCTATCAGTTTACCCTTCAGAGCGTGAACCGGGTAAACAACAAGATCTGGTCAACAGATCCATCTCTTCAATCTGAAACTGCCATGAAAAAAGCACTTGCCGTAAATCCGGCCTCGACCTTGAATATTTACACATGCGATCTCTCGAACGGTTTACTTGGATATTCCTACCTGCCGTACTCCTACAACGAAAACAGCTTTATGCATGGCGTGGTTGTCCTGTACTCTTCCCTGCCGGGGGGAACGGCCTACCCCTATAATGAGGGGGATTCCGTAACCCATGAAACGGGCCATTATCTCGGGTTGTATCATACGTTTGAAAATGGATGCATGTTGCCTGGAGACGAAGTGGATGATACACCCTATGAAGCAAGTCCGGCTTCGGGCTGTCCCCTGGGACGGGATTCCTGCCCCAGAGACCCTGGAGAGGACCCTATCCGTAATTTCATGGACTACTCCGATGACGCCTGCATGGAAGAATTCACCGTCGAACAGGGCACGCGTATGGATGCCATGGTGGCAGCCTATAAACCAACCCTGTGGAACAGCAATTCCGTATTCCCGGACATAAAGGCAAATGGCTCTGACGGACCAGTTTCAGTGCTCTCCGCGGATCCGGTCAAGATCACTGTGACCCTGTATCCCGGCAATCAGGCGGGACAGAATGCGGATTGGTGGATTGGTGTCCTTACGTCTTTACCAGCGCCCAACGATTGGTTTACCTACGTTTACCCGGACGGGTGGAAGCAGGGCATCCATTTGTATGCTCGAACCCCTCTTTTTGAACTGTACCCGCCCCTTGAAGTCCTTGATAGCCCATTGCCGAGGGGAAATTACACCTTCTATTTCGTCATTGATGCACTGGCTGACGGCACTGCAAACTCCGTATGGTATGATTCCCTGGAAGTGACGGTGAAATAAAGATCAGGACAGCAGAAAATCCAGAATACCCGCAGCACCGTGCATTTTATTTTCCCCTTGGCGCCATATAATGGATTGAGGTCCTTCCATCACTTCATCTGTAATCTCCAGGCCTCTGTAAGCAGGCAGACAGTGCATAACTACTGCGTCCGGGGCGGCGGCTTTGAGAAGCTCTTTATTGATCTGGTATCCCTGAAACGCTGCCAGTTTTTTTTCTTTCTCTTCCTCTTCGCCCATACTCACCCAAACGTCCGTATAGAGGATGTCAGCCCCTCGCACCCCCTCTTCCGGATCTTCAACAACTCTGATCCGGGCGCCCGTTTTTGCCGCAATTTCACGGGCCTTTTCAACCATCTCATTCCTGGGGAAATAATTTTTTGGGCTGGCAACATGCATGTTCATACCGGCCAGTGCGCAGGCAAGCAGCAGAGAATGGCACACATTGTTCCCGTCCCCTATATAAGCAAGGGTTAATCCCCTCACTTTTCCTTTGACTTCCATGATGGTAAAAAGATCGCATATGGCCTGGGTCGGGTGGCTAAGGTCGCTCAAACCGTTGATGACAGGAATCCCCGAATAGGTCGAAAGTGCTTCCAGGGTCTGATGTGAATAAACCCTTGCAATGACTGCATCAAGATAACTGCCAAGAATTCGGGCCGTGTCCTCTATGGGCTCTCCTCTTTTAATCTGGAGATCGCCGGAAGAAAGATAGATTGCCCCCCCACCAAGCCTCAGAATGGCTGATTCAAAACTGGTACGCGTCCTTGTGGACGGTTTTTCAAAGAAAATTCCGATGACCGAATTTTCCAAAATACGAAGACTTTTTTTCTCTTTCACAGCACTTTTAAAGGTCTTCGCTCTTTCCAGTATGGCAAAGAGATCAGCGGAAGTTAAATCGTTTATTGTCAAAATCGACCTTGTCATTTCATACCTCCAATCGGTAAAATCGGGTTTCATCCCCGGAAAACGCCACACAGAAATTTCACTTTCCCCATCAGGAAAAGTCCTGATCTCATGGAAACAAGACCTTTTTCAAATAGGAAAAGCCCAGTTGCAACAGTGCTTCATCATTCTTATTGATGTTTTTGCGCGTGGCGGCATCTATTCGGAACAATTCGAGGAAACCGGTGTGGAAAACAAATTCCCTGAAGATATCCACGTTGTAGCATGCCACCATGACTTTCTGCTGTTGCCCCTCGTTGAGAAAGATGGAACGATCCCGTTTAGGGTGGAAGAGGATTTCAAGCATTCTGTCGTTCATTTCATCGTAGGGAAGGAGCCCTTGATCAATCCTCCACTGATTTATGACCTGCACCTTATTTTCCTTGACACCCTCACACCCCTTCAGATCCAGGAGATAGAATATCCCCCCCTCGTCATCCCCTAAAGCCGAAAGCCTTCCCAGAGGGAACAGACGACAGGCCGTCGGCCGATCATCATAGATCTCACAGCCGTCACGGCCGACAAAGGGACACACATTTTCGGCGCCTTTCATTTTCAGAGACAAGATGGGGAATCCCGAACCGGGGTCCAGCCGATACACCGCGTACTGGGACAAAAAATCGTCGGAGAAAAGATGAAGCGCCCTCTTTATCCTTATCACGTCGTAGGGAGTCAAAAGCAGATGTTTATTTCGACAGCAACTGTTGAAGCAAGAGAGTCTCCTGTGGCAGGAAAAATGGAACGTATCCATCAAGCCCAGTCTTTTTTCAGAAGGAGGAGGAGTATCGGTAAACACTATTTCAGAGCCCCGTCAGATCGCGTTCCGCTACCCTGTATAAACAAGTCAAGTGAGCACAGAACATGAATCTTTTTCCCACAGCATTCCGCAGTGAACATGAAATTTTCATAGGAAATGGATTCATCGTATAAGCCTCAATTTTCCCGCTCCGAAAAGCCATCTGGATTTTGGAGCAGAAAAACCTTTAGTGTATCATGGTTTGTACAAATTTTCAGAAATAATATTGAAGGGCTAATAGCTAACGGCTAATCGCTTGACTCTCTTACTTTCCGGTCAATAGCTCCCGCATCCTTTTCAACATCTCTCCAGGACCAACATAAGATTCAATCCGCAATTTTCTTTCTTCCAGACCATCCCCTTTCATAAAAATAACGGTCGGAACCCCCCTGATTCCGTACTTTTTCTGGAGGAGTTCCTGTGCCTCGTGCCGCGTTGTCAAATCCACTTTTACATTGGTAAATTTTTTACTCAACGCTACGATATCGGGTTGATTGAAAACGTTCTTCTCAAGAGCTTTGCACGGCCCGCACCAGTCTGCGTAAAAATCTAGAATAACCGGCTTTTTTCTTTCTTTTGATTCCGTTAATATGGACTCACCATAAGGAATCCACTGGATCGTTTCTCCTTTTTCAGCCCCCATCACCAACAGGGTAACCGCCCCTCCTATCAAGACCAGTCCAAGCGCTCTTTTAACCATGACAAAAGTGCGTGCTCCCCTGCTCTTGTCAAACCATCCCAGATGAATTCCTGCCGCTGACAATATGCCTGCGTACATGACTGACCTTGCCGGCTCGCTGTAGAATAGCGGCTGCAGCATATACCCTGCCATTCCAATAAGTACCCAGCCAAGTGCTTTTCTTATCCACACCATCCACGTGCCGGACATGGGAAGTTTGTCAATGGCGCCCGAAAAAACTGCCAGTACCGCAAGGGGAAGCCCCATCCCAATGCTCAGAACGAAGAAGTACAGGAATCCCAGGAAGGGGTCGCCTTTCTGTCCCACATAGGTCAGCAGTCCCAGAATGAATGGGCCCAGGCAGGGTGCAGCTACAATCCCAAGTGTAAGCCCCATGAAGAACGTACCGAAAAAACCTCCGAAATTCCGAGATGCCATTTGGGTCAAACTGGAAGGAATCCTGATTTCCCAAAGCCCGAAAAAGCTCAATGCCAGCCCCACCATGATGCCGGCTACAATAAAAAGAACCACTGGATTCTGAAGGATAATCCCCAGCATACCACCCGAGAGGGCCGCAACAACCCCTAATACGGAATTGGTAAAGGCCAGGCCCAGTATATAAAGAAACCCATGAACGATGGCGCGGCCCTTTATTGCATCGCTTCTCCCTCCGAAATAGGATACGGTTATGGGAATCAAAGGATAAACACAGGGCGTAAGATTCAGTGCCAGCCCCCCGAAAAAAATCCCGATGAGTGCCAGCAACATTCCGGCGCCAAAACCAAAACCTTCAGAGGCGCCCCCGTAAGCATTTTTCTCCGTCTCCGAACGAAAGATCTCCTCGTTGATCCGATTCGATACAGCACCTTCCTGAACGACTGACACGGAAATAGAGACAGGAACCATTTCAGGAGGGAGGCAAGAATTTTCGGAGCAGGCCTGATAGGAGAGCTCTCCTTTCAGTATATGGTTTCCCGGCGTGGCCTCTTTTTCCACCATCAGGAGAGCCTTCACGCGGATTTCTCCGGAAAAAACCTCAATGGGATCCTTCGCGTACGAAAAAGTAATTTTCTCCGGTGCGGGAAATTTTATCTCCTCAATTCTTATCGTTTCGGCAGCGGGAAAAGACAGAACCGTCGGAATCAGAAAATTCTGATCTTTTTCCGGCCCGTGGATATACCACCCCTTCGCTGTGGTTATTCGAATCTCCACGGGGAAAGATCCTCCCGCGGGATAATGATCCATCGACTGCGAAACGCTCACTTGAACCGTCGAGGCGTACAGATTTTCCAGAAACAGGAAAGAGGCCGAGAAAAAAAGCAGAAAGGCAAAAAGAGGGACGATCGGCTTCATCTTTTTGATTGGGTACATACTTACAACCTCACACATATGGGGTATCCGACTCAATAAGCCTTGCAAAGGAACCATTATTGACGTAAAATTGCACCATACAAAAACTTTCAGGAGAAACTACCGAACCATGACTGCTGTCTTGACAGGTCTTGACCGTCTTAACCGGGAATACGTAAAAAAACTGTCTGGGTTTCGTCTTGGTCTTCTTGCCAACCAGGCCTCTGTGGACGGCAATTTAAATAGCGCAAAGCAGGTCATCTCCCAACTTTTTCCGGGACAGTTAAAAGCCCTTTTCGGTCCCCAGCACGGACATGGCGGCGAGGACCAGGATAACATGGTCGAAACCTCGCACGCATCCGATAAAAGCCTTAAAATACCGGTATTCAGCCTTTATGCCCAATCCAGGGAACCTTCAAGGGAGATGCTTGACAGAATCGATATCTTGATGATTGACCTGCAGGATGTGGGAACAAGGGTTTACACATTCACCAGCACCATGCTGCACTGCATGAAAGCCGCGGCAAAATATGGGAAAAAAGTTATTGTGTTAGACCGTCCAAACCCATTGGGTGGACAAATTGTGGAAGGCAACCTGCTTGATCCCGAACTCTTTTCATTCGTCGGACCAGGCCGCATTCCCATGCGTCACGGCCTTACAATGGGGGAGATGGCCCTTTATTTCGATCACCGGTTTGCTTTGAAATCCGACCTGGAAATCATCACGATGGAAGGGTGGCGAAGGGAGATGTTTTGGAAGGATACCGGGTTGCGATGGATTATGCCATCCCCCAACATGCCTCTTCCTGAAACAGCACTGGTATACCCCGGACAAGTGCTCTGGGAAGGAACAAACATCTCAGAAGGAAGAGGCACCTGCCGTCCTTTTGAGATTTTAGGCGCCCCTTTTTTAGAGACAAACGCGGTAAAAAATGAAATGGGGAAGTACGCAACCGAGGGTTGCCATCTTCAGAATTACCAGTTTCGCCCAACCTTCGGCAAATGGGCGGGCGAACTCTGCCATGGGTTCATGATCCACGTCCTGGATCCAGCTGCTTACAGGCCGTATTTCACCTCCATCTGTCTGCTTTACGCCATCTTGAAAATCCACAAAAACGATTTCAACTGGAAACAGCCCCCATACGAATATGAATACAAGAAAACGCCCATCGACCTGATCCTGGGCAATTCAGATTTACGTCGCGATCTGGAATCCGGCAAGAATCCGCTTACGCTTAAAGAAAAATGGTCCCAGGATATTGAATCCTTCTTGAACGAGAGGAAAGAATTTCTCCTCTATTTCTGAGGGTACTGTTCCCAACCTAACAGGCTTCTTTCACTGTGGCGCGATTTCAAGGCGCCACTGAAAAAACCGGGATCAATGCTTCTGTTCTCCTCTGATCCATTGATCAATGGCCTCTTTGTCGAACCGCCAGACCCTGCCTATTCTGATTGCGGGGATCTTTCCTTCCGCAGCATACTTGCATATGGTAATTTCATGCAGTTTCAAATATTTTGCAACTTCCTTTGTCGTCAATATATCCGGCATAATACACTCCCTTTATGTTAATAGAAACTTGCGAACTCCGCTTTTGTGGTGTATGGATAGAACCACTATCGTAATCTCATATTTCCTAAAACGGTTTACGTTAATTGCGAAACGCATTAAAGTCAATGAAAATTCACGTTATAAAGACAGAATTAGAAATATTGGCTAATTATTGATATTTTGTATCTTATTCAAGAATCCCGGCACGAATGGAGCCATAAGGTCTTTTTTGCTGCCGCATCTTGGATAAAGCTCCTCCACACGTGGCGGAGGTTCTTATTTGCTGGTACACTGCAAAGAAAAATAGGTTTAAACCAAGTCTTGGTTGTACCAGCAAATAAGGACCGAGGGCTCCATAGAAATCAGATGCGGCAGCAAAAAAGACCTTATGGCGGAATGGGTTCCTTGAATCTAAAATCTGCTACCGGGAAATTTGAATAGGATACGATATTTTTAAAAACAATCCCATGGAGTTGAAACGAGACCTTTGAGAAATGAAGCATTTCAGAATCAATAACCTCTTCATGGCCCTGGTGCTTTTCCTCAGTTTACTCGTCCTGTCTCTGGCTCATGCAGAAAATTACCATGTGGCATTCGTTTATGACGGCGATACCATTCTTCTCCAGAACGGCACAAAGGTTCGGTATTTGGGGATTGATACCCCGGAAATCGACCACGAAAATGGCAATGACGAGCCTTTTTCCCAGGAGGCGAGGGATCTGAACCGGGAACTGGTCAATATGAAAACCATTACCCTTGAATATGATCGTCAAACAAAGGATAGATACAAACGAACGCTGGCCTATGTCTTCATGGAAAATGGAGAGATGGTTAATGCGCTCATGGTTAAGAGCGGACTGGCTTATGTGGTAACCTGCAAACCCAATTTGAGATACAGGAGCTATCTGATTAACATTCAGAGGCAGGCAATCCGGGAAAGGTTAGGGATATGGCAGAACCTTCCCATAGAGGAAAAAACGGAATACAGGGGAAACAGAAAATCCTTTCGCTTTCATCGAAAAAATTGCCCGTCCGGCAGACAAATACCGATAAACAACAGGGTCCCTTTTCGATCCATGTACGACGCCTTCCGGGACGGGTACAGCCCTTGCCACAGGTGCCTGCCCAGGTGGTTCGAGAAAACCGCAAGGTTTGATTTCAATTGAAAGGATGTAAACTTGGTGACTTGTAAATGAAACCGAAAATAAGAATCCGATTCTGGCCCGACTCCCAGACGATCAAAACAACAAACAGCACGATCGCCACCGCAGGAAAGTGGATGATATATTTTGTCCTGATCGGTCTTATTGCCGGTGCGGGATCCATCATCTTTTATTGGCTGTGCCAGGCGGGGACCCATTTTCTGCTGGACCAGATGGCCGGCTACCGCCCTCCTGAACCTGCAGGGGAAGGAGGACTTTTCTCTCCCACCACAACCCCGTTTAACCGCTGGATACTTCTTTTTCTTCCCGCTATGGGAGGCATTGTCAGCGGTTGGCTGGTGTATACGTTTGCGCCTGAAGCCGAAGGCCATGGGACGGATGCAGCCATAGATGCCTATCACAACAAAGGGGGTTTTATCAGAGGCAGGATCCCTATCATTAAGACCATTGCTTCGGCCGTAACCTTGACTTCAGGAGGATCCGGAGGCCGTGAAGGCCCTATCGCCCAGATAGGTTCCGGGTTCGGTTCTTTTTTAGCCACAAAACTGGGGCTGTCTGATCGTGAAAGGCGAATCATGCTTGCCGCAGGCATGGGCGCCGGCGTAGGAAGCATCTTCCGGGCGCCTCTTGCAGGTGCGCTGTTTGCTGCGGAAGTTCTTTACCGTGACCCGGAGTTTGAATCGGAGGTTATTATCCCGGCGGGTATTTCTTCTGTTGTAGCCTATTGTGTATTCTGCCTCTGTTTCGGTTGGGGGTCCCTGTTTGAAACCAGGAATTTTCTCTTCAGGAATCCCCTTGAACTGGGCCCTTATACTGTTCTCGCTTTTGTCTTAACCGGCGGCGGCTTCCTGTATGTTCGATCGTTTTACGGTATCCAGCATCTCTTTAAACGGATAAAAGTCCCCAATCATATCAAACCGGCCATTGGGGGATTAATCACCGGCGCCATTGGATTTTTCCTGCCGCAGACCCTTTCCTTCGGTTATGGCTTCATGCAGATGGCTCTTGAAAACCAGGTTCCCACACTATTCCTGCTGACACTTGCCTTGGGTAAAATTTTCACCACCTCCTTTTCAATCGGTTCAGGAGGCAGCGGCGGTGTATTCGGACCATCCGTGGTTATTGGAGGGGCCCTGGGAGGGGTGGTAGGCAGAATATTTCACAATATCTGGCCTACAATCGTTACACACCCGGGCGCCTTTGTGGTGGTAGGTATGGCCGGCTTTTTCTCCGGAGTTTCCAACACTCCCATTTCCACCATCATTTTTGTCAGTGAAATGACCAACTCCTATCATCTTCTTTTGCCCGGTCTTCTCGTCTGCTCCTTGACTTACATGCTCTCCAGAAAATGGACCATATACCAGAATCAGGTAAATTCAAAAATCGATTCAAACGCCCATCGCGGGGATTTTTTCGTGGACATCCTTGCAGCCATGCGGGTTCGAGAACTCTCCTCTCAATTCAGAAAAGCGCAGCTAATCCCGGAAGATATGACACTCAAAAAGTTCCGGAAAGTCTTCAGCGCAAGTGACCAGCATTACTTTCCCGTTGTGAACAAAGAGAATAGAATGATCGGAATCTTTTCCATAAACGATATACGGGGGGTGCTCTTTGATGACGAAGTAGGAGACCTTGTCCGCATGAAGGACGTTGCAAATACGAGTATCATTTTCACAACCCCCTCGGAAGACTTGAATGAGGTTTTCAAAAAATGTACGATCCGCAATCTCCAGAGGATTCCCGTAGTCAGTGAAGAGGACCATTCCGTTCTTGTGGGGATGCTGGATAGACGGGAGATGATTCAGTATTATAACCAGAGGATCGAGGAAATAAAAGCCGGGAAAGGGATAAGCACGGAAGATTCTCCCCAAAAACCATCGGAAGCTCACCTTGCCGATTTCAGGGCGATCCCGGTAAAGGACGCCATGAACCGGAATCTCGTGGCCGTCCATGAGACTACCTCACTGGAAGAACTCAGGGAAATGGTCTATGAAATGGGGGTCACCAGCTTCCCGGTCACCGACACATCAGGCAGACTCAAAGGAATTCTGTCCCTTTCGGACTGCAATTGGGCTTTCAAAAAAGGGGATCTCAAAGTTACCGTCGGCGACATCGCCACAAAAGAAGTGATCACGGTTACGGATCACGATAATCTCCTGGCAGCTCTTGCCAGAATCACTGCGGGAGATTTTGCCATTCTACCTGTAGTAGATAAAGATGACCCGGTCAAGTTGCTGGGGACCATCAGCAGAAAGGATGTCACAACGGCATTTCATACCGTGCTGTTGAAAAAATAGAGAAACAACTGGCTCAACTACTTGATTGTTTCTAATTTCTTCTTCGCAATATCGGCTTCTTTAGATTTGGGATACTGTTTGATAAGCTTATTCAGAAGGAGTTTTGCGCTTGTTTTGTCCTTAATTTCGTGGAAAGCGATCGCCTGCCTCAGCATGGAACCGGGAACTTTATTCCCTTTGCCATACTTCTTCATGACGTCCTGGTATGCCAAGATAGCCTGTTCAAACTGTCCCAAGGCCATGTAGCACTCCCCAATCCAGAACTGCGCATTATCTGCAAGATCGGATTTGGGATATTTGGAAAGGAAATTTTTGAATCCGCCAAGAGCCTCGTCAAATTTCTCTTCCCTGTAGATGGAAAGGTTCAATTCATAAAGCTTCTGGTCAGGAGGTACGGTCACGACCGGTTCCTGTGCCTTTTCTTCGGGTTTCGAAACGGGTGCGGAATCCTTCTGCGTCTTTTCCTGAGAGGCATGGGAAGAAGCTTCAATCCCTAAATAGGCGTACAATTCCTTGGTCTTTTTTTCCTCCATGTTCAATCGCCTGTCCATCTCGGTAAGAAACATCTTAAAATCTTCCTGGCTATTGAGGTCTCGCTCTGAAGAAAGCTGCACAAGGCGGTTGTTTTCATCAAATTGCCCTGAGACCTTCTGCACTTCCGTCATCAGTTTCCCGATTCTTACTTCTGTGTCAGCCTGCTGTTCACGAATGGAGGTGAGCTTTGTATCCACTTCATTCTTGAATCTCATATCGGTCATTTCTTTCAGATGGTCAATCTTCTCATTCAG
>BS_KBA_SWE02_21mDRAFT_10000495_pt1 | contig 14805 bp, 9 predicted proteins | sample BalSeasSWE02_21m_FD_9196 | JGI IMG/M metagenome (IMG submission 9196)
CTTCGAGGTTTAGGAAACCTTAGCTAACTCTAGGTTTCCTAAGCCTCGAAGGCTTAGGAAACCTTGCCACTTTTTAATACCTCCATTGGTTGGCAGGGACTACCGAAATTTTTGTCAGCAGTCGTCTTAGCCCCTTTCTCACAAAGAATAGGGAACGGTCCAATATAAGCTAATAAAATTTTACTCGACTCTCTTTTAAATTACTTCTGTTCTAATGTATAATTATTGACTTTTAATTTAATGAACTTTGAGTATAATTAATCGAACTCGAAAACATAAACTTTACAATTCACTTAATTTAAGTTTAGACCGTGCATTAACTATATTGCTATAAGAAAAAATCGGAACTTCACTAAAGAGATACCGACTGATCTGACTGTTTTTTTGATTATTAATAAAATTTTTATAAAATTCAACCAAAAACAAACTTTATTTTTAAAGAGATTTAATTATCATTTAATGAAAATACCATAGAATGATACCATCATAAGAGCACCAGTTACTCCGTAGTCTTCATTAATATTCATTGAAATGGATATTTCTAAATGGGCGTTTCTGATGGTATAATTATCGCGTTAAACAGTTACAGCTAAACTAAATGTTGTTAAAATTTTTCAATGACTTAATATCGAAAGTGTCTGGTCGGTTTCATATTCGAGTGATTCTGATTGTACCATTCACTATTCAAATCATCCTCGCGGTAGGCATGACCGGCTATCTTTCCTATCATAATGGGCAAGTGGCGGTTAACGATTTAGTGACACAATTACATCGAGAAATCACTGATCGTATTCAACAATATATCAATAATTATCTTAACATTCCCTCCTTAGTGGTCCAAATTAATTCGGATGCCATTCGCAACGCACAACTGGATTTGAATAATTTACCCACTTGGTTGCCTCATCTGTTTAAACAAAGCCAACTGTTTAATTCTCTCAGTTTTATTTACTGTGGTAGTGAAAAGGGAGATTACATTGCCTTGCAACGACTAGAAGATAATTCTTTGGCATATAATATAAAAGACTCTCGCACTAAGGGCTTGATGGATGAATATACTCTGGATGAAGAAGGCCACCCAACTAATTTGAATAAACCGCAATCTTATGACGCACGCCAACGTCCTTGGTACCAAATAGCGGCGAAGACCGGTAAACCACTGTGGACCAATATTTACCAATTTATCGGCTTGACCGGCACTGAGCAATTAGGAATGAGCTTTGTCTATCCATTTTATGAAGCAACTGCGACCGGTGAAACAGGTCAATTGGGTGGCGTGTTAGGCGCCGATTTTACGCTGTCTCGAATCAGTGAATTTCTCCGCAGTGTCAAAGTCGGAAAATCCGGCAAAACCTTTATCATGGAACGTTCCGGTTTATTGGTAGGCGGCTCCTTTCCCTATCCGTCGTTTAATGAAAAACATAATCGCGTGTCCGCCTTTGAAATCGACGATACGCTCATCCAAGCGACCACTAAATATCTTTCTCAATATTTCGGTAACTTTTACCAAATTCGCCAAGGTCAAGAACTCAGTTTTAAATTTAATGGCCAACGTCAACTCATTCATGTTAAACCATTTTTTACTCAATTCAACTTAGATTGGCTGATTATTGTCGTAGTACCAGAGGCCGATTTTATGTCAGAAATCAATGCCAATACGCAATTGACCATTCTATTAAGTTTAATCGCACTCATGTTAGCCACCTTGTTTGGCGTGTTTACCTCACGTTGGATTGTACATCCGATTTTACGCTTAAATGAAGCCGCTAAAGAATTGGCTGGAGGGGACTGGAATCAAACTTTACCCACTAACCGTTCCGACGAATTGGGTGAATTAGCGAAATCATTCAATAGTATGGCCAAACAACTTAAGCAATCATTCGAAGCCTTGGAAACTAAAAATGCGGATTTGCGACGTTTAGACCAACTGAAAAATGAATTTTTGGCCAACACTTCCCATGAACTTCGGACCCCGCTGAACGGGATTATTGGTATTGCAGAATCTCTCATTGATGGTGCTACCGGCAACTTACCTAAAGAAACTTGCGCTAATTTACGCATGATCGTGATCAGTGGTCGTCGACTGGCCAACCTCGTTAACAATATTTTAGATTTTGCTAAATTACGTCATAAAAACATCGAGTTACAAACTAGGTCGGTCGGTCTCAGAGAAATTGTGGAGGTCGTGTTTACCCTCAGTCGCCCCCTGATGGTCAAAAAAGAACTGCAATTTATTAACCATATTGCACCTGACTTACCGGGCTTTGGCCGATGAAAATCGATTACAACAAATTTTGCATAATTTGGTAAGTAACGCGGTTAAATTTACTGAACATGGTAGCATTGAAATTTCGGCCAAAATCGAAGCAATTCAATCCTCCTCATTACCGAATCCCAACCGTAGCTATTTAGCCATCACCGTCTCCGATACTGGTATTGGCATTGCCGAAGACAAATTGGAGCGGATTTTTGAATATTTTGAACAAGCGGATGGTTCCACTGCCAGATTATATGGAGGCACCGGTTTAGGGTTGGCCGTGACGAAGAAATTAGTGGAACTTCATGGTGGACAAATTGCCGTGACTTCACAACTTGGTCAAGGTTCTCAGTTTACTTTTACTTTACCCCTCGCACCACCAGAAAAAACGGTCAGTTTAGCGGACCTTAATGAAAAACCGGTAGCGAGTCTCGATCCTTTACTGAAGAGAGAAATTTTGCCAGAAAAATTCGAAATCGAGATGGAAGAAGTAGAGCCTACGGCTTTTCCTAATTCCCATAATTCAATGTCAACCGGCTTGAAGATTTTAATCGTCGATGATGAAATGGTCAACTTGCAAGTGCTCATTAATCATCTATCATTGGCTAACTATGCGATTACTAAAGCCATTAATGGGATAGTAGCACTCGAAATGATTGAACGCGGCTATCGCCCAGACCTCATTTTGTTAGATGTAATGATGCCAAAGATGACAGGATATGAAGTTTGTCGAAAATTACGCGAACGATTTCCGGTTAATGAATTACCCGTGTTAATGTTAACCGCGAAAAATCAAGTCTCCGATTTAGTGGAAGGTCTTAATTCCGGGGCTAACGATTACTTGACCAAACCGATTTCCAAGAATGAGTTAATCGCACGACTCAAAATGCACTTAGAATTAGCCAATTTAAATATTGCTTATGGTCGTTTTGTCCCGCGACAATTTTTACAATTTTTAAATAAGGAAAGTATTGTCGAAGTACAACTCGGTGACCAAGTTCAAAAGGAGATGTCGATTTTATTTTCGGATATTCGCGCCTTTACCACGCTATCGGAAAATATGTCACCGGCCGATAATTTTAAATTTATCAATTCTTACTTAAGTTATATGGAACCAGTGATTGTCGAATACGAAGGCTTTATCGACAAATATATTGGTGATGCCATTATGGCCCTGTTTGGAGGTCAAGCCGACCAAGCAGTAAAAGCTGGGATTAGCATGTTGCAACAATTGATAGAATACAATCGACAACGAGTTGAGAAGGGAGACATGCCCATTCAAATCGGCATTGGGATTAATACCGGAACCTTAATGTTAGGCACCGTCGGCGGACCACATCGAATGGATGGCACGGTTATCAGTGATGCCGTCAACTTAGCAGCTCGAATTGAAGAATTGACTAAGAATTATGGCGTTTCTTTACTCATTAGTCATCACACTTATTCCAGATTACAACAGCGAGAGGATTACGCTATTCGCATGATTGACCAGGTGAAAGTGAAAGGCAAGTCAGAATTAGTCACCGTTTATGAAGTGTTTGACGCGGATTTTCCAGAAAATAAAGAGGGGAAACTGGCAACTAAGGAAACTTTTTTGAAAGCCTTAACTTATTATCAAGCACAAGATTTTGAGTCAGCCACCCCGTTATTTGAAGCGTGTCTTTCTCATAATCCATTAGACACCGTGGCTAGAATTTATTTAAAACATTGTACACCCGTTGCTCTAAACCAAAATGTTCTGAACCACCCCTAGCCCCTCCTTGCTAAGGCGGGGAATAGATAAGTACCGAAGCAGAAATTTTCTCCTATTTTCTTTCGCCCCTCTCCCTTTGGGAGAGGGGTCGGGGGTGAGGGGAAAATACTGCCGAATTTCTGCTTCAGTACTTACCACCTGAGTCGCCAGGGATACTCCCCTCCTTAACAAGGAGGGGTTGGGGGGTGGTTGAGTTAAACGACTATCAATACCCCATTATCAACCATCAATCATCATCTTACCAACCATCCCATGCCGAAAAGTCCTGTCTTAGCGAGCTTCCTCCTTCTTAGTTGGCTCCTGTTTACTCCCACCGCCTGGCGACGCTACATTAATGGCATTGACCCTAATTTATCACCGCACTTTGCGCTGACTGAATTAACCTGGCAACATTGGAAACAACCGGCTCTGCAACAACTACTTCTCTTGGGACACGGCTTATGGCCGCTCTGGAGTAGCATGATAGTCAGTTTAGGCTTATGGTCACTGGACACTCCCAGTGAAAATATTATATTAACTAGCTGCTATACCTTTTTACTAAGTGCCGTAGGAGGACTTTTAAGCAGTCTCACGGTTTCTGTAGCTTTTGGCATCATAGTCAGTGCGCTAGGAAGTATTTTACTTAGTATCCCCGTCGGCATCGCCGGCAAAATCATCTTTAGTATGGCGGAAAACGTGGCCATTGCCGTGATGCTCACCATGTCGAATTTACCATTTGTCGCCGCGGACCAGGCGTTTAATTATTCACCAGCGTTATGGACCGTACTTTTAGGCACCTTTGTGGCCAGTATCGCCGGCAATATTATGTATAGCACCACCAAAACGACTTATGGTCCACCAGCGCATCGGCAAATTGGCAGTGGTGTCATTGGTGCCGGTGTCAGTAGCCTCGTCTTATTTCTACTCACTGCATTTATGGGTAGCACTGCTTACGCCGTTTCGATCTTGATCGTAAACGGAGTCTGGTTTAGTTTAGCGTATGATGGATTAATTAACCTGGTATTTAGTTTATCGTTAGGCTTAATGGTCTTTTTGCACCACCGGCATTGGCCTTCGACCTTATTTTGGGGATTCAGTGCCAGTCTCTTACTGGGAATTTCCACTTTTCTTAAACATCAATTTCACACCTCTTTATCCTTAAGTTTATTTTTTGATGGCATTCAAGGTGGCATCGAAAACGCCATGCTGTACACCCTACTCTTTGCTTTCCCCTACTTGCTGGCTACTCGTATTGCTACCCCCGGTGCCGGTATTATTGCCGGCATTTTTGGGAGTGCTGGCTCTTATCTGGTTTTTGCCATGATGACTGATAGTCAGTCTTTACAACATCTCATCCCCCTAATGCTCTTAGCTACTGCTTTGGGACTTAGTTTAAATGGGTGGCGGCCCTTATTAATGTTTCCCTTGTTGGCCGCGTGGAATCTGCTTTTATATCGTACTGACGAGCAACGTAAAGACTCGAAACGGAGCTTATTACGTTGGCATTCCGCGTTTTGGGATGAACATCAATTTCTCCCCCTATTTGGTTTAGAAAGCTATTTAGTCATGGTCACGGAACGTTATCCCGGCGAAGGACGTGCCGCCTTAGAATATATCAGTAGCGGTTTTCAAAGTTGGGCCGCCCAAGAAGCCCAAATTGAATTAGATGCTCGTCGTTTGCAAGCCTGTCATCAAGCCAAAACGATTGGTGCCGCACACCGCAATTTAGCGGTAGGAGAATTAAACAGTCCCGTCGGCGCTTTGCTACGCAGTTTTAGTCGGATCAGTCGAGATGTCGAAGCCGCTTTAGCTCAAGAAAGCACTTATAATCAACGGTTAGCCTTAGATTCCGTGGAAGAACGTTTAGACGGTTTATTACGCGAATTAACTCGCTCTTCGGAACCCTATGCCAGAAGATTTCGTCCCATTGCTGACCGCTGGCGACCAACGATAGCGGATTATATTAAAACGCTGACGGCAGCAGTGGAAAGTCGGCAAGAAATTAGCAATCCTTATATTATTGGCATTCCCTTGACCGAGCATCAAGAAATTTTTGTTGGACGTGGTGATGTGAGTGAAAGTATTGAAAAATTATTATTAGACGTGCGCTGTCCTCCCTTATTACTTTATGGGCAACGTCGCACGGGTAAAACTTCGCTACTAAATAATTTAGGCAAATTGTTACCATGGAAAATTATTCCGTTATTTGTGGACCTGCAAGGGCCAACTTCGCTGGCGAAAAATTATCAAGGTTTTCTATATAATATCAGCCGGGCGATGCTCACCACCGCGAAACGGCATCGAGAATTACAATTACCCGTTTTGAGTCGTGAGCAATTGAATGAGGACCCATTTACCAGTTTTGACGAATGGTTGGATCACATTGAACGCGAGATTGACCCTGCGCAAACCTTATTACTGATTTTGGATGAGTTTAGTGCGTTAGAACATATTTTCAACAAAAAACTACTCGATGAAGAATCCGTGTTAGGGATGTTTCGTCACTTGATTCAACATCGGCCCCGAATCAAAATTCTCCTGTCAGGCTCTCATACTATTGATGAATTTGAACGCTGGGCTAGTTACCTAATCAATGTCCAAGTGGTTCATATTAGCTACTTGCAAACCAAAGAAGCCTTGCAATTAATCGAACAACCGGTGAAAGAGTTTGCACTACGTTATGAACCATCCGCCAGTGAGCGAGTATTACAACTCACTCGCGGTCATCCCGCGTTGATTCAACTTATTTGTTCAGAAATTGTCTCCATCAAGAACAAGCAAAATATTCAAGAGCGTCGTTTGGCACGAATGAGTGATGTAGAAGCGGCGATTCCTGGCGCCTTACAACATGGTCGTTTTTTCTTTGCTGACATTGCGAATAATCAAGTGACACGACCAGAGTTAGCGTTGTTACGTTTTTTAGCGACTCAAGGCGAAGATGCAGTAGTCGGTGCCACCGAGTTAATGGCAAATGGTCATGACGATTATGAAACCGCCATGACTAATTTATTGCGCCGAGAATTGATAGAAGCGGTGGCGAATGGCTATCGTTTTCAAGTGGAATTGATACGACGTTGGTTTATTTAGGTAGGGTGTATAAGCGAAGCGTCATACACCGAAACCGAAAATGGTGCATGACGCTATCGCTTATGCACCCTACGTTAGCTACGTTAGCTGCCGATTCCTTAACTTAATGGCATTGACCCCCGGCCCCTCTCCCAAAGGGAGCTACTTTATGCACACAATTTTGTAATAGATTAATTTATCTCGTTCCCACGCGCCGGCATCTCTTTCCAGCAACACTGGCGCGTTATTTAATATTGCCAAACATTTTCTTGGAGAGCAGAAGTCAAAGTTTACCTATTTTTAGTCCGGCCACCTGCCAGAGGAATAACTACAAACTACTTTATGAACCAAACTATCTCTATTATCATCCCACTCTATAACGAAGAAGATACTCTATTACCCTTACATGAAAGCCTAACTTCTACCCTAACCACCACTAGCTATGATTATGAAATCATCTTCGTGGATGATGGAAGTCAAGATGCTAGTTTTAAACGATTAGAACAATTGGCGCAACAAGATTCTCACGTCAAGGCCATACAATTCACCCGTAATTATGGCCAGACCACAGCCATTGCCGCAGGCATCGCGCATGCACAAGGCGATATTGTCATTTTTATGGATGCGGATTTGCAAAATGACCCAACGGATATTCCAGCCATGTTAGCCAAGTTGGAAGAGGGTTATGATGTAGTCAGCGGTTGGCGGGCCGCTCGTCAAGATACCTGGTTAACCCGCACTTTACCCTCTCAATTGGCTAATAGCTTGATTTCTAAGGTAACAGGTGTTCATTTACATGATTATGGTTGTACCCTAAAAGCCTATCGACGCGAGGTCTTGATCGGATATAAACTATATGGTGAAATGCACCGTTTCTTGCCAGCGTATGCGGCCTCAGTGGGAGCGCGTATTGTGGAAATGCCAGTCAAACATCACCCCCGGCGTTATGGTCAATCTAAATATGGTCTTGAGCGCACTCTCAAAGTTATGTTAGACTTGTTGACCGTGACATTTTTACATAAGTATGGACAGAAACCACTTTATTTATTTGGTAGTGTGGGTGCGACCCTCATTTTGAGTAGCCTCTTAACGGTCTTATATTTGATTCTTGATAAACTCTTGCAAGGCACCTACATGATAACTAGCCCGTTGTTGTTGCTCTCCGTCATGTTATTTATCATCGGTGTGCAATCCATCTTTATTGGGCTAATCGGTGAATTGTTAGTTCGCACTTATCATGAGTCACAGGATAAGACTACTTATACCATTCGTCATCGTCTAAATCTTAAAGCAGAATAACATTTATGTGTGGTATTGCAGGTTTTGTAGGACTGGGCACAATGGCAGACTTGCGTCGAATGACCACGCAATTATTTCATCGTGGTCCCGAGGCGGAAGGGTTATGGTATGATACCAACTCAGCCGTATATTTAGGTCATCGTCGTTTATCTATTCTCGATATTGCCGGCGGTAGCCAACCCATGTGGACGAGCGATGGTACTTTGGGAATCATCTTCAATGGTGAGATTTATAATTATCTGGAACTTCGTCATACGCTGGAATCTCAAGGTCATCGTTTTATCACCGACCATTCCGATACAGAGGTGTTGTTGCATGGCTATCGGGCTTGGGGGAGCGACTTGCCCAATAAACTCAATGGGATGTGGGCGTTTGTACTCTATGACCGTGAAAATAATTGGTTATTTGGCAGTCGTGACCGCTTCGGTAAAAAACCGTTTTTCTACACGCATCAACAAAATACTTTGGTCTTCGCTTCGGAATTGACGGCAGTCACTTGCCATCCTAGTGTCAACTCTTCTCTATCGAGCTTGGCATTGAAAAAATACTTTGGTTACGGCTATATTCCAGCTCCGTATTCCATTTATCAGAATATTTACAAATTGCCCGCTGGCTATTCACTGATTTATAAAATCAATACTGGGGAATTGAAAATAGAGAAATATTGGGATTTCGTGCTAGAGCCTTATGACCAACTTCCCAAACAACCCGAAGTGGAATGGAGTGAGCAACTGCGAGAATTATTTGACCGCGCAGTGCAACGACGTTTAAGGTCTGATGTACCATTAGGTATTTTTTTGAGTGGCGGAGTTGATTCTTCAGCGGTAGCCGCTTTTGCCAGTCGACATGTTGAGCCCAAACACTTAAATACTTTCAGCATTGGATTTACTGAAACGGATTTTGACGAATCACGTTATGCCGCTCAAGTGGCCGAATTGTTGTGTACACAACATCATCTGGAAACGCTCTCTTTGGAAAAAAGTAGAGAATTATTGCCAGAAATTCTGGCTAAATTGGATGAGCCAATGGGCGATAGCTCTCTATTACCGACTTATTTGCTGTGTCGATTTGCCCGGCAAACTGTAACCGTGGCCTTGGGAGGAGATGGGGGAGATGAATTATTTGCCGGCTATGACCCCTTTCGCGCGTTGCAATGGGCTAATTGGTATAGCAAAGTTATTCCCCAACCGATTCATCAAGGGATCCAAATGTTGTTAGCGCGATTGCCGGTGTCGCATCGTAATATGAGTTTAGATTTTAAAATTAAACGCACTTTACGCGGACTAAGTTATCCCCCACCTTTTTGGAACCCCGTCTGGATGGCCACGTTATCACCTATAGAATTAGCCGAATTATTTGCCGAGCCGATTAATTTGGAAGAACTTTATTCGGAAGCGATAACCCAATGGGAAGCCTGCCCGCAAGATAATTTGATAGATAAAACGTTACAGTTTTATACCAAACTATATTTGCAAGATGATATTTTGGTAAAATTAGACCGCGCCAGTATGATGGTATCGCTGGAAGCACGTTCTCCTTTTTTGGATATAGAATTAGTCAATTTGGTCCGACAAATTCCGAGCGATTATAAATTCCGTCATGGCCAAACCAAATATATTTTAAAAAAAGCGTTAGAAACCGTGTTACCCAAAGAGATTATCTATCGAAGTAAAAAAGGATTTGGAGTGCCGATTGGTAAATGGTTTTCGCAACGGCAATTGACGATTGAAGATATTTCGGTTTGGCCATTGAATCAACAGGTGATAACGACTAAAATTGACGAACATTTGCAACAACGGGTTGACCAGCGGGCATTTTTGTGGAATTGGTGGGTACTGAATGCTTGGGATAAACACTCATGAACCATAGAAGTCCAAAACTTGTTTTGGACTCCTGTTTTGGACTCCTGAAAGAGAAAACCTAATGAATACATTATCACTAGAATATGAACAAGATTTTCAGAGTTGGATTAATCAGCATATTGCTTTGTTGAAAGCCGGCCAATTCCATCAACTTGATATTGACCATCTGATTGAGGAGCTAGAAGGCATGGCGAATCGGGACCGCAATGAATTAGTCAGCCACTTGGTGATTTTAATCGCACATTTGTTAAAGTGGCAATTTCAATTCAAACAGTTTGCGGAAACTTGGCAACACGCCAGTGAATATGCGGCTAAAAGTTGGCAGTATACCATTATTGAGCAACGTTATCGTATTAAAGACCAATTGGAAAATAATCCCAGTTTGAAAAGTCACTTAACTGAGGCCATGGCAAAGGCTTATCCTAAAGCCGTGACGTTAGCCGTGGATGAAACGGGCTTACCAAAGAAAACTTTTCCGTTAATTTGCGCTTATTCACTTGAACAATTGTTGGATAAAACTTTTTATCCACATCCTGAATAACGAATCCTGGAGGAAATGATGGCAAGTATCTCCGCACTAGAATATGAACGAGATTTTTATGGTTGGATCCATCAGAATATCGCTTTACTTAAACGAGGCCAATGGGCTGATATTGATGTCGAGATTTTAATTGACGAGCTAGAAAGTATGGCCAAACGGGATAGACGGGAGTTGACTAGCCGGTTAATGATTTTGATAGCACATTTATTAAAATGGCAGTTTCAACCGGCGAAGCGAAGTGGTAGTTGGCGAGGTTCAATTCGTGAGCAACGCATTCAACTTGTTGAGCAGTTGGAAGAAAGCCCAAGTCTTAAAAATAATTTGGCGGAGAGTGTGGTAAAATCTTATCCGAAAGCCTTGGCATTGGCAGTTGATGAAACTGGTTTATCCACAAACACTTTCCCCCGAAAGTGTCCTTATACGCTTGAGCAATTGTTGGATGAGGACTTCTATTCTTCAGAATGAATGAGGTAAGTCAGCTAGGGAGAGCAAGAGCAACTGAATGACTATGAATGGGGGCATTCTATGGTGGATTACTTTACTATGGAATTTATGAGTGTTGAGGGCCTAGTGAACTTAAAAAATAATCTGATAGAGGAAACAAGATGGCCATTGACAATAATTTAGAAGGCACCCAACACCAATTTGGTTATGAATGGGATTTATACCGGGAAATTCTACCCTTGCATAAAGAGCAATTTGGCCGCTGGATTGCGCCAGTCACTTTATCTGTTTTCACCGATAAAACTTTTCTGGATGCCGGTTGTGGCATTGGCAGAAACAGTTATTGGCCCTTATTAGAAGGTGCCAAATCGGCTTATGCCTTTGATTATGATGAACGTACAGTAACCGTCGCTAAACAGAATTTAAAAACCTTCTCTAACTGCACCGTGGCCTTACAGTCCATTTATGAGATAGAATTTAAAGATGAATTTGACCTAGTATTTTGTATTGGCGTGTTGCATCATCTGGCTAAACCACGTCAGGCTATAGCAAATTTGGTGAGAGCAGTTAAACCAGGGGGAACCGTTATTTTCTGGGTCTATGCTTACGAAGGCAATGAACGTTATTTAAAATGGGTGAATCCGCTTAGGCAAGCGGTTACCTCACGTTTGCCGTTGCCTGTGACTAGAGGGATTGCTAAATTGCTCACGGCAATCTTGAAACTTTGGCTATGGTTTCCGCAACAGAAGCCGTACCTACAGTTATTACAAAAAATGTCATTTCGACATATCGAGGCCATTGTCTTTGACCAATTGCTTCCAACCATTGCCAACTATTGGAGCAAGGAAGAGGTTTTGGAGTTGCTTGCCGGATTGCCATTGCAAAATGTGCAAATATCACATACGAACGGTATGTCTTGGACGATAGTGGCGGAAAAGGTATAATTTCCAATGAAAATCAATCCGTACTTTCTTGACCTGATGCAGTGCCCACTTGAGCATGGTCCCCTACACCAGGAGGGAGAATGCTTAGTTTCTGCACAGGGTCGAAAATATAGAATTAACCCAACAGGGATTCCCCTCTTTGCCGAAGAATTTTGCTCAACTGCCGCCAGGGAACAACAACAGCATTATGATCGTATCGCTAAAAAATATTTAGACAACTTGAACTATCCTCATACCCAAGAATATCTGTCTTATCTGGATAATTCGTTTCTGGAACTGATGGTGGAGGCTAATCTGGAACGAGTGGCGGAAATTTGCTGTGGCAGTGGGGAAGCGTTTCAATTACTGGGAAATCGAGTTAAACAGGGGATTGGCATTGATATTTCTACCGCTATGTTAGAAGGTGCCCTCCAAAAACATGCTGATAAAAATATCTTGTTTTTACAAGCCGATGCCACGATGTTGCCTCTGCAAAATGAACAATTTGACAGCGTGGTTATGCTGGGAGGGATTCATCATGTGAACGACCGACCACAACTGTTTCAGGAAATTTTTCGAATTCTGAAAATTGGAGGTAAATTTTACTATCGGGAACCGGTCAGTGATTTTTTTCTCTGGCGTTGGTTAAGAGCCATTATCTATCAAGTGTCTTCGTCTCTGGACGAGAATACCGAACGACCTCTGCTTTACGCGGAAACGGTCCCCGTACTAGAAAAAATTGGTTTTCAGCACCGAGTTTGGAAGACCTATGGATTTTTAGGATATTGTCTGTTGATGAATAGTGATGTCCTCATATTCAATCGACTGTTTCGGTATTTGCCGGGGATTCGTCCCTTCACCAGAGGTATGACTAAGTTAGATGATTGGACGATAAAAATGCCCGGATTAAAAGGGAGCGGTTTAATAGTGATGGGGGTGGCGGAGAAAGTACGATTATCTAAGTACTGAAGCAGAAATTTTCTCCTATTTTCTTTCGCCCCTCTCCCTTTGGGAGAGGGGCCGGGGGTGAGGGAAAACATAACTCCATAACTCCCCAGGAGTCCAAAGCGTAGCTTTGCCATTTCAAAGCTTTGCTTTGAACTCCTGGAAAAATGTCAAATACGCCCCCACTGCCGCTTCCTTCACCTCCTCCTTAACCAACGGAAATGTCCCCAAAATATGCCGAAACTCCTCCTCCGTCAACCCATACAAATGGGCAATCATCCCATCCAACTCTGCCCGCACTTGGGTACGTTGTTGCGAGTCGGTAAGACCTCGCAGGTCTCGAAGACCTGCGAGGTCTGCTACTTCTTTCGCTAAGTCGTCATATTCTGGCGTGGTGCAGATGAGTTGTGCTGCCCGCGTGACGATAGGTTTGAATGGCGGGTCTTGGGCAGTTAGGCGGGGGACTGGTAGTTGGTAAATGTAAAACATGTTAATATTGGTAGTCACTTTTTGTCTAAGTAACCAGTCAACCACGAAAGAATTTAAGAAACTTACACAAACCAATAAAGCACCAATACCAAAATTCTCCGAAATGTTTAGGGAATTTCCGGTGAAGCAGGGAGGAATAACTGTGCAAATTAACGCCCTCTCATTGGTACTTGAAGCAATGGAACGATAGGCCAACCGATACCCCTGATACTCCAACACTTGCCCCTTATCCTCCTCCTTCTTGCCCAATAACGCCTTCCGCCCTTCCTGTTCATCAATCCAATATTTCGGCTCCCCCCACCGATGGTCAAACTGATGAATCATTTTGCCTTCATACAGTGGCAACCCATTTTTTGGTCTTTCTTTGTGAAGTAGGTAAGCATCGTCAGTCATGTTAAATTCACGATGTAATTCTAAATTCCACACCCTTTCCAATTGTTTCCCTAATAACGGGAACTTCAACATTTTCTCGGCAATAGCAATATCTTTCTCACTCTTAAATTCCATGACCGAATGCGAATCGGGCGACAACCGGCGAATTAACTCGGTGGTTAGCCATAACGCACCACTTTGTGGAAAATGTTGTAATTCTTTGACCTCATGCCGCATAAACGCGGCTGGGAAACTCTCGGTACACGGTCCTTTGGCAAGAGTCAACACGACAAATTTAAAACTGCGATGTACTCCCTCAAAAATTTCTTGACGATTCTCAAAACCAAACAATCCTGTCACTTGCGTTTTCTCAAATAACAACTCTCGCAAGCCCGTTGCCCCTAAATCAGTATAAATCCCACTAGGAATCACCATCCCACACTGTCCACCGTCACGTAACAAATTAAAGCATTGTTCTAAGAACAGTTTGTAAAGATTTACATCTTTACCATGTCGTTTTCCATCAATCAATGGGACTTGATGCTTATATTGGTTTGCAAATCTAAAAAATTCCCGCTGATGATTAAAGTTGCTTTGGTAAGTCAGCCATGCTGTTTTAACAACTTCATCAACAAGTAAACGCTTGAGTTCAGCATCGTAATCTTTGATGTCCATCTTCTTCTTAGATACAGATTCACTATACTCTGAGAAAAACTCTTTTCCATTAGGTTGAAAGGTTTCCCACGGCGGATTCGTAATAATCGCATCAAACCCACCCCTCACCCCTAGCCCCTCTCCCAAAGGGCGAGGGGAACTCCCTTCTCCCTCTGGGAGAAGGGCCGGGGATGAGGGTCGCAACACCTCATCAAACTCAT
>BS_KBA_SWE02_21mDRAFT_10000496_pt1 | contig 14802 bp, 12 predicted proteins | sample BalSeasSWE02_21m_FD_9196 | JGI IMG/M metagenome (IMG submission 9196)
TTCAAAGGTCATTTTACTCTTAAGAGATAAAGATCTAAATAGATAGATTAAACAAAAACACCTGTCATTAATTTGTGACAGGTGTTTTTTGTTTAATACTTTAGAAGCCTTAGAATTTAAAACCAAATGTAAGCGCAAAATTACTCGAAACAGTATCAATATTTGCTCCAGTAGCAAGTTCAGAAGAATATAATTGAGAATTCCCATCTTGTTCTGCCCTAACATATGAAAAGTCAATGTTATAATTTCCTAAATTATATCCAAGACCTAGAGAGAATGCGTTTAAATCACCTAATGTTGTCTTGTCTTTGTAAGGGCTTTCTTCATAACGAAGACCACCTCTTAAACTTAGTTGTTTGATACGGTATTCACCTCCTAATTTATAGCTAGAGACTCCTCGTAAAGATTGGCTTATTTCAGAATTAACAGTATTGAAATATGAATAATAATTGTAAGTCTCAAATTTTATTGAACCAAAATCTTTATACGAATAATCAAAACTTAAAAGACCTTGACCTCCGAAAATATAGGCAGTACTGGCTGTAATCTTACCTGGTGTTCTAAGGTTATAATCTTGAAAGACATTAACGACTCTTGGGTTTATTATTTCAAGAATTGACTGACCATCCTCAATTCTTCTAGTTTCCAAATATTGTGTTGTTTCTTCAGAAATATAATTCCAAGTCGGTGTGTCAAATGATAAACCGAACCGTAAGTTATCATGAACTTTCATAATTGCACCAACTTGAGCGGAAAATCCAGCTCCACGAACTGAAAGATTATTTTCAAAACCGACCTGATTTACAATACTTCCAGGATTTGAATTCGCTTCATATAGGTAAGCACTGCGATTATATGAAATTGTATTAGAATTAAAGTTTACTCCCAAGAAAAATTTATCGGTTAATTGAGTAGAAAAATTGAAGGTGAATTTATTATTTGCTCCTTCTGATAGATAAGAATAATTGTGATTAAAAGCACCAGGTGCAATATTAGAATAATAAGTTGTATTCTGGGAATTGGTCGGATCAATAGGCTCAATAATATAGCCTTGATAACCCAAAAAGGCATTTTGTGCGGCAACTCCTTCCGTTTCTCCTAAATATCCATATAAATAGGAAATGGATTCCCCATTTTGTAATTGGAGTAGGTTGAGTGGCACTCCTTGAGCTTGATCCACAAAAAATTCGCCGATGGAAGTACTGCCCGTTCCTTTAATTAATATCTCGTTATCAAAATTTTCTGTTTTCTGATAGTTAAAGGCAAATGTGAATTTTTTCCAATCTGAAGATTGATTCGGATTATTGAACACAAAAGCAGCCCCTGCCTGATTTACATTAAAATCTGTATCGCCACTTTTAGTGCGAGTATTAAAGTAGGTTGATTTATTCAAAACGTCATCTACGGCAATTGAAAATGTGGAATTAGAGCCTAAAAAAATTGCACCTCCGGCCGGATTGACACCAATCGCCGATAAATCTCCACCCAAGGCTCCAAAAGCACCGCTTAAAGCATTATAGCGTGCTGTTCCTGAAGTTGCCTCTGATGAATATCTTAGACCATCTGTAATATCTTGTGCGTTTGCAATTGCCAAATAAAACATGGGTACGAGCAAGAAAGTAATTCTTTTCATAGGAGATATATAAAATTTAAAAATTAGGAAAATTAGTTTAAGCCACCGCCTCTACTTCCACCACCTCTACTTCCACCACCTCTACTTCCACCGCCTCCAGATCTAGAACCACCGCTGCTATTACTTCCGCTGGATCTTGAGCTTCCGTTAAAGCTGCTAGAACTTCCACCACTACGACTATTAGAAGAAGGTCTGGAATTCATTTGAGTAGAATTTGTTGGTCTTGAATTAACTTGAGGTCTTGAATAAGACTTGGATTCAGGTCTTGATTGTGAATAAGTTTGTGGTCTACCTCTATACGTAGATGAATTATAGCTTTCAGAACGTCGTGTTGATTCAGAGTTAGAATATCTAGTTCTTCCAACAGAATTCTGACTGGATCTATACGCGGTTGAATTTCTGTCTGTGTTCGAATACCTTCCATTAGTTGCATATCTTCCACTAGTCGCATATCTTCCGTTATTGTAATTGTAATCCGTATTTCTTGCGCCTCTGTTATAACTATAACCATAATATGAATTATAGTATCCGCCATAATAAGGTGAGCAATAATAACCACCATAATAAGGATATCCCCATCCATAACTTATACCCCAGTAGGGATAATACCAGTAGCTTGGATATCCCCAGCCGTAACCATAATATCCCCAGCCATAACCGTATCCACCAGTACTATAAATATTAACAGTCACATTTTCTCCATTAGTTCCCCAACCACCTTGACCGTCTGAGTATTTAGTTTCTTCGGTTACAATATAACCTTCTTCGTCCATAGAATCGGTAGTTGAGTAGGCCTCAATATCAGTAAAAATTGCTCCCTCTTCAGGTAACTCATCATAAGACCCTTTTTTTGAATTAAAATATTGTTTGTAATAATTTGATTTGTCCTCTTCTTTAGTATTTTCAGTATTTGAAGATGATATTGGTTCAGAACCTGAGCTATAAATTCCATCTGGACTTTCTAAACCAGTGTTTTGAACGCCACAGGCATTCAATAAAATAAGCAATGTTCCCACAATTATGATGGAAAAAGCTTTTTCGAAGGATTTAGGTCTAGTATACATAACTGGAATATTTTATTGTTGGACATTATAAAAATAGGTAGTTTTGCCGAGAACTACTAATTTAATTTATAGGACGCAACATTTGTGCCAAAACACACGCTATGGCTAAGAATCTAACAACACGAAGTGAGGATTACTCAAAATGGTATAATGAGCTTGTGATACAAGCCGATCTCGCTGAAAATTCAGGAGTTAGGGGATGTATGGTTATTAAGCCATATGGATATGCAATTTGGGAGAAAATGCAGGCTGAATTGGATAGAATGTTTAAGGAAACTGGACATCAGAATGCTTATTTTCCTCTTTTTATTCCAAAATCTTATTTTAGTAAAGAGGCTAGTCATGTGGAAGGATTTGCTAAGGAATGTGCTGTTGTGACGCATTATCGTTTAAAAAATGCTGAAGATGGTAGCGGAATTATTGTAGATCCTGATGCAAAGTTGGAAGAAGAGTTAATTGTTAGGCCTACTTCGGAAACAATTATTTGGGATACGTATCGAAAATGGATTCAGTCATATCGTGATTTACCTCTTTTAATAAATCAATGGGCTAATGTAGTTCGCTGGGAGATGAGGACTCGATTGTTTTTACGAACGACAGAATTTTTATGGCAAGAAGGTCATACGGCTCATGCTACTAAAAACGAGGCTATTGCTGAAGCAGAGCAAATGATGAATGTCTATGCTGATTTTGTAGAAAATTATATGGCTGTACCCGTTATTAAAGGGGTTAAAACAGAAAGTGAACGATTCGCGGGCGCTCTTGAGACCTATTGCATTGAGGCATTGATGCAAGACGGAAAAGCGTTACAAGCGGGAACTTCTCACTTTTTAGGTCAAAATTTTGCAAAAGCATTTGATGTTAAATTTGCAACGAAAGATGGAAAACAGGATTACGTTTGGGCCACTTCTTGGGGTGTTTCTACAAGACTAATGGGAGCTCTAGTTATGACTCATAGTGATGATAATGGATTGGTTATACCACCAAAATTGGCTCCAGATCAGGTAGTTATTGTTCCTATTTACAGAAGTGATGAGGAATTTGAGGCTGTCGGAATAGTGGCTAAAGAGTTACAAAGAGAATTAAGAGCAAAAGGGCTAAGGGTTAAATTTGATGATCGTGATACACAAAAACCAGGATGGAAGTTTAACGAGTACGAAATGAAAGGTGTTCCTGTTCGAATTGCTATAGGGCCAAAAGATCTAGAAAATGGAACATTTGAGGTTGCAAGGAGAGATACTTTACTAAAGGAATTTATATCAAAAAGTGACGTTGTCGATAGGGTTGTTGAATTAATGGACGTAATTCAGAATAATTTATATGTTAGGGCTGTAAATTATAGAACAGAGCTCACTACTAAAGTATCTACTTACGATAATTTTAAAGAAATATTAGAATCAAAAGGGGGCTTTCTTTCTGCGCATTGGGATGGTACTCCAGAAACGGAAGAAAAAATTAAAAACGAAACTAAGGCTACGATTCGCTGTATTCCTTTGGATATGGTAAAAGAGGAGGGAAACTGCATGGTTACTGGAAAGCCTTCAGTTGGGCGAGTGCTATTCGCTAAGGCATATTAATTTTTTCTGAAAAAAGTTAAATTGGATTTGTGGCATAAGAAAATAGTTGTATTTTTGCATCCGCATTAAAAAAGCAACGGTCCGTTCGTCTAGGGGTTAGGACGCCAGGTTTTCATCCTGGTAACAGGGGTTCGATTCCCCTACGGACTACAAAAGTAAGAATTAAAACAAGCAAAATGGCGAATCATAAGTCAGCATTAAAGAGAATTAGGAGCAACGAAACAAAGCGTTTACGTAATCGTTATCAGCATAAAACGACCCGTAATGCTATGAAAAAATTCAAAGAGCTTACTACAAAGAAAGAGGCAGAAGAAATGTTTCCAGAAGTTGTGTCAATGATCGATAAATTAGCGAAGAAAAATATTATTCATAATAATAAAGCTGCTAATTTAAAATCAAACATGGCAAAGCACGTAGCTGCTTTATAGTACTTGGTTTTTAGAGAACAAAAAAACTCCTTCAGAAAACTGAAGGAGTTTTTTTGTGACAAACTTTTTTATTAACTAATCTGATACTTGATAAATTTTATAGGTATTCAATGCTTAATTTCAGTTCATTTTTTGAATAATACTCGATATTTTTCTCGGTTTAAAAACAAGAGAGTTATATTTAAAGCAGCCACGATGAAAGCTGGCAACGCACGACCAAAATGATGATTGGAAATACTAAATATTAAAAAAGTAATGGACAATGGAAATAAGACTATATGAAGAAAAGGCGACCATTTATTCATTATTAAAAATATTCCAATAATTATCTCGAAAATATACAAAGCGGGTAAATTAACAGCAACCGAATCTAAAAAGTTTCTGGCTCCTTCTGGCATCATGCCATAACTAGTCGGTAGAAATTGAAAAAATTGATTTAGTGCGTAAGTAATTAAAAATAATCCCAAGGCAGTTCTTAACAATTTTTTGATGTTCTCTTTATTTTTCATAATTATATAAATATTTAGTAACGTAATTTGTAAAAGACAATGTAAAAATATGTTAAGCCTTTAAATTAAGTAATGATAATTGTCATATCCTAGTTTAATGGCTTCTAGCTATTATTTATCATATTTAAATTACTATAAATACTGAAGCGTTTATTCTGGAACATGGATTCTAAACTTTTGAAAGGTACAATCAAAAAATCGAATGATATTATTGTAAAGAGAATATATAATATTATTCTTTATTCTTAAATATTTCAAATTCAGAAGGCACTTCTGTTTTTGGAAATGAATTATTGTTCATATCAATATCTGCAAACTCAAAATTAGGATCTAAATTCACTTGGACAACTACTTTTTCTTTAATAAATGTTTTTTGAATTTTAAATTCATTAAGACGCCATACTTCAGCAGGTAATCTGTCATAGTCTTTAGAGCCATCCGTGTATATCCATTCTATAGATATCGGCATAATGAGGCCCCCCACATTTTTGATTGTCAACTCATAAATATTTTTGCCTGAAAGTTGCTTTCGAATTTCTGGTTCATCGAGACGAGATAGAAATTCACCATAATTTTGATTTGGAGTAGAAATCATATTAATATTTTCAGCCCCCCCAGAAAAGTCTTTCCCCTTACTATTCCCCTTAATAGTAAGATCAGTTTTTTTGTTTTGGCCATCTATGTTAAAATTTTCTTCTATAACCTTAAACCATTTAACGTCTGAAAGCTCTACATCAACTTGGTCAGTTGTAAAGAACCAACCTCGATAAAACCAATCTAAGTCTGTTGCTGTTGCATCTTCCAGTGTTCTGAAAAGATCTGCAGGATTTGGATGTTTGTATTTCCAACGATTTGCATATTCTTTAAAGGCCTGATCAAAAAGCTCTGGCCCTATTACCGAGTTTCTTAAGATTTGTAAGCCAATAGTTGGCTTGTTGTAAAAGTTAGACCCAATTTGACTAAGTAATTCATTATCTGATGATACCATTATTGGCCTCATAATACTTTTGTCACCACTCATAAAAGGGACTATGTCTTTGGGTGTGATGCTATGATGCTCGGGATATCTGGTTGCCATCGTTTTTTGGTCTAAATAAGTATTCAAGCCTTCATCCATCCACATCCATTGTCTTTCATCAGAACTTACAATCATTGGAAACCAATTATGCCCGACTTCGTGAATGATTACTCGTATCATACCTCCCTTTTCATTCTCGCTCATTTCTCCATTTTTAGGGCGACCTCCATTAAAACAGATCATTGGAAATTCCATGCCTATGTTCGATGTATTTACAGAATTGGCTATTGGGTATGGATATTCAAAAGTAGATTCGGAATACACCTCTAAGGCCGCTATTATCGCCTTAGTGGATTCCTCACTCCATACAGGTAAACCTTCTTTCGGATAAAAAGACATTGCCATTGTGGTATGATCTGAAAATTTTACCGCTTGTGCGTCCCAAATAAATTTTCGAGAACTAGCAAAAGCAAAATCACGCACATTTTTTGCGCTAAATTTCCATGTCTTCATTTTTTGCAATTTGGTTTTCTCTTTGGTGGTTGCTTCTGATGGTGTTACTATCATAACTGGGGAGTCAAAAGAATTGCGTGCATTGTTCATTCTTTTTATTTGCTCAGATGAAAGCACCTCCTCGCTATTTTGTAATTCTCCTGTTGAAGCTATTATATGATCTTCTGGGACTTTAATTTCGACTTCATAATCGCCAAACTCCAAAGCGAATTCTCCTAATCTTTGGAATTGTTTATTTTGCCATCCTTCTGTATCATTGTAAACAGCCATTCTTGGAAACCAATGGGCGATGAGGTACACACTATTGTCATCTGCAGGAAAATATTCATAACCTTCTCTAGATAGTAAAAACATACTTCTATCAGTGATAGGATAGGACCAGGCAATAGAAAAACTCATAGATTCACCAGATTTGAGAATGTCTTTAAGCAATACTTTCATCATGGTATTGTTGACAAAGGATTCTATTATCTTTCCGGAATCATCTTTGATATATTCTATTGTATAACCTGCAGGAAAATTAATTGCCCTAGTAAGGTACTGCATGCTTAATGTGCTGATAGAGTCCTTAACTCCGCCAAATATATCTCCAAAGTCTTCATTTTCTTTTCGATTGACATTTTGATCAAGCTGCACCCATAAGTAACTTAAATCATCAGGAGAATTATTGAAGTAGGTAATAGTTTCTTCACCGATAATCATATTATTGGGTTCATCCAATTCAACTTTTATCTTATAATTTGCTCGTTGTTGCCAGTATTCTTTGCCTGGAGCCCCACTAGCCGATCGATAAGGATTGGGAGGCGTAATTAAATTGTCAATTGGTTCAAATTTACCTTGCCAGGTTTTTTCTTGTGCTTGTAGATCTGGCAATAAAAAAAACGTGATAATAATATATAATAAGTATCGCATTGAAGAATCTTGAAGGAGTTAAATTTGAGGACAAGATAGCAAATCTATCGAATAATAAATATGTGAAAAAGATCAAGATGCTTTCCTAAAATGGAAAAGAAATTATCCATTATATTGATTCAAGTTGGAAAGATATTCTTTAAATTAAAATTGACAAATTTTGCTGAAAGTCTCAACGAATTTTAAGCTTATTTTATTCTGAAACTGTGACAATTTCTATCCAATCTTCAATGTTTTTGATATATGCTGAATGAAGCTTCGACCAATAGGGGAAATCACTTTTGCCAATATTATACATAGAATGCGAAGCACTTTCTAATCGTACAGTCTCATAATTAGTGTTTTTAGCTTTTACCAGTGCATTAACTATGATTTCTATACTGTTTTCGGGAATAATCTCGTCTGCTCCTCCTTGTATTAGAAGAATAGGTTGAAATACCTTTTCAAAATATGGAATTGGACTAAAAAGAAGTTTTTTGTCCGTTTTTATTTCGTTCAAATTTGGTATCCAAACATGGACAAACCAAGATTTTGATTTTTTAGATTCTAAAAGAATCTCTAATTCTGTTCTAGGAAATATACCTGCAATATACTCATATACTTTCCGCTGTAATTCCATAGCATCCTCAATATCGGGACCTATTTCCGCTGAATTTGTATTCTTCCAATAGTTTAGATCACTTTCAAGTAAAGTAACTCCTGGACAACTTACTGCGATACCATATTTTATTTCTTTCAATTTATTTAAAATATAGGGAACTTTTGTAGCACCTTGACTACTGCCTTTTATTCCTATATTTGATAGTAGGATACCACTTTTAGCGGAAAAGAACTTTATTGCATTTATATCATCTGCGGCAAGTTCTTCAATTGTAGCAGATTCCCAGTCACCTCCCGTAATCCCGGTGCCTCTTTTGTCATAATGAAATGTGGTATAGCCCCTTTGGGCGAATAAAATAGCTTCGGCCCTTGATGAACTTCGGTCGGCATTTCCTGAAGAGGTAACTATTACTAGTCCTTTATCACTAATCTTATTTGGACTCCAAATCGTCCCATTTAAAACTATTCCATTAGATTCAAAACTTATATCCTCGCTTTGAACCATATTCTTTGATTGTTTAAATTCTTTTTCCAAAGTATAAGCTACAGTAACCGTATCTACACTTAGTGAACTCTCAAGTTTGTTATTTTCATTAATCCATTTGTTCTTAAAATAGTAGGTAAAATAATCACTTTGTAGTTTGAAATTTATAGAGTCACCTTTGACATTAACATCTTGCAATGGTATTCTGTTTGCGTTTTGTTCTAAACTCGAAAAATAAACCTTCCATTCTGTAGAATCTTTTTCAATTTCAATAGTAATTTGATCTGAAAAATTCTTGTGGGTAAAAATCCCGGTGTATTTTCCTATTTTTTCATTTTGAACTACTGTAGAAAGATCTTCACAACTTATAAAGGCAATACTAATTAAAAATAGATAAATTTTCATCATTGACTTTCACTTTGTTCTTTATTCAATTTGGCTAGTAGGATGGTATGTACCTCTTCGGTTCCATCTTTTTTGTGATAATTTTTCTTCATTAAATTAAGTATTATAAAATTATTTTTAATTAGAACATCTTTTAACTTGTTTAAATCGTGGTAGTAGAAATATACTCTATCACCACTGCTTCCGGACAGATAGCCAGATTTTCGATAATCTCCTTCAACAAAACTGAGGTATAATATACCATGATTTATTAATAGACTTTTACAATCTTCTATCAATTGAGTGCAATCTGTCTTTGATAAATAGGGTAGACAAAAACCACAAATAACTCCTGAGAATTTTTTATTCAACTCACTAATTTTCCTGCTATCCATAACTTGAAAATGCGCAGTGGGATTATTTTTTCTTGCAAGTTGCACCATATTCGACGCAATGTCTATTCCAAAAACATTGAAATCTGGTCTTTTAGAAAGTAAGTATTTAGTAATATTACCTGGTCCACAACCAATTTCGAATATGTTAGTATTAACATGGCCTACTTGGTTACAAAAAATATCATAAGTATCATTGTAAAGGGCTAAATCCATAAAATGGATTTCATATAAAGATGCAATTTTATTCCAAGTCTCAGTAGTTTCTTGGTTTCGATCCATTAATGAATTTTTTTAGAATTTGCGGTATTATTGTTCTCCTACACTATTCAGTTCAATCCAATATCCATCTGGATCTTGGAAGTAGATTTGCTTAATTCCATCGGCCCGGATAGTTATTTTATGTAACGTTCCAGGCCAATCTGAATAAACAATTTTTAAGGCGTCAAGTCTTTCAACAAAAGCATCAAAGTTGGAAGTGGTTATAGCAAAATGGACAGCTTTATTAATTTTGACACTTTCGGAAAGAACAGAAACCAAGTGAAGTTCCTTACCCTCATTAAATGAAAACCATCGAATTCCATCTGTCTTAGTTCGATTAGTAATTTCTTGCAATTGTATAATATCCTTGTAAAAATTAGCGGAGCGATCAACATCTTTTACCGAGAGTGCCAAATGATTTAGGGTTATCGTATTGTTAGTGTCGTTTTGTCCGATAATAAATTGAGAAATTTGAAGTAGAAGTAGAAGAATAGTTATTTTTTTCATTCTTATTTGATTTTTTAAGTTAATAGCACTAAATCATTTCTTTTCGTCCAATAATAAAAAGCAAACCCAATGGCAATGATAGGTAGCACAATTCCAAACTCATCAATAAAATATGCCGTATTTCCAGTTTCTTCGGTTAATGGTGTAAATATACCTTGGATAAATAAATTATGAGAGGCATGAAGAATTACTGCGGTCCACAAATTACCCGATTTAATTCTGAACCATGTATATATGAAGCCCATGCTAACGATTAGAACCATGAAACAACTCATAGCATACCATGAAGGAGTTCCACTATTATAATCGGCAAAAAGTAAGATTGGCAAATGCCAGATTCCCCATATAAAACCTGAAATCAGGGCTGTCTTGGTGAAGCCTAGGTTTTTATACAATTCTGGCACCAAAAATCCTCGCCAACCAATCTCTTCTCCTAAAGCACTTGCCATGCTTCTAATTGTGCCGAAAATCCCTAATAGAATTACGTAAAAAGCAATTGTAATACCATTACCAATTGGCCCAAGACCAAATGATTCGGTTAGTGTAGCTACAAATTCTTTGTTGTAAAACCCGCCCCAGCCAAAAATCCAAATAGTCATGTAAGCAATTAATGCATAGAGAATAGGAATTAGATAGCTCCCTATTTGATATTTAGTTTTACCCCAATTCCAGCCCAAATCGGAAATATTTCTTTTTAATATTTTCATGGTGATGAATGCTGAAATTCCTGGACACCACATAAGTCCCATTACATATTGACCCCGTCCACCACCAAGAGTGCCAGAATAGATTATTAGAAAATAAAATATTGAACTCAATGCTAAAGTGATTGAGAGGAAAATGGCAATTGGTCTTAGGTTAAAATTGGTCGAATTATTCATATTTAGGAAAGGTGCTACTAATTTATATAAAAGATAGGGAATTTAAATATAGTGATTTTTTTTACGGTTTACGTTTAAGCCCAAAAACTAAGATAAATTGTAGTAGTAAATGTCTGTTATCGAGACTAACTTTAAATTTCATACGATTTTTGCCTCCCAAATTTATGCTTTTGAATCCTTCTCAATTGATGAAGGCAAATGTTTAATATGAATATCTTGTTGAGGAAATGGAATTTGAACCCCTAATTCCTTAAAGCGGTTATAAATGATAATTGATACATCGCTTTTAGCTTTAAGGCCTAATTCATAATGGACCCAGAACCGTAATCTAAAGTTAAGTGAGCTCTCACCAAAATCACTAAAAAGTGAAATTGGTGGTGGGGTTTTTAAAACATCCTTGCATTCATATGCACAAGATTCCAAAATATTTAATATAAAATTTGGATCTGAGTTATAGGTAGTTCCAATCAGAATTTCTACACGCTTAATATTATTTGAAAGCGTCCAGTTTATTAAGTCATTTGCGATCAAATTATTATTTGGGACAACTACTTCAGCTCCGTCGAAAGTACTAATACTTGAAGAACGCACCCCAATTCTATTAACTGTGCCAAGCAAATTATTAACTTCAATTGTATCCCCTACTAAAATGGGACGTTCAAAAACCAATATTAAACCTGAAATAAAATTGGATACAATAGTCTGAAGGCCAAATCCAATCCCAAGACCAAGTGCTCCAGCCATCAAATTGAATTTACTTAAATCGATACCTAAAGAAGAAAGCGATAAAATAATAGCAAGGATAATGATAAAATATCTAATGACTAACGAAATAGCCGCAGACACACCTTTTGGTATTTTAAAAAAAGTATTTTCAGGTTGTTTAATCTCTTTAAACAAGAAAGAAATGAAACTAGTAATTAAGTAAGATAAAAGTAATATCCAAATAAATGATAATATCGCTCCTAAAGTGATAGTTGTAGTTCCAATTATATGAGGCTCGGTAATCAAATCATCAAGAAAATCTCTGATTGGCCGAAGGAGATCAACTATATTTAAGAAAATAATAAACGAAAAAAATAGTATAAAGATCTTAAGGATTTTTAGTGTCTTCGTTTTGATAATAATTTTAGCTTTTTGATTCAAGTCGCTCTTGTCACGAAAGCGAAGCTGAATCAAACTTAAAGTAACGGCTTTTAAGGTCAAAGCGAATCCAATAAGAATATAAGTTATTATACCACCCCGAGTGCAAATCTTTAAGGAGACATCGGTGAGATTTGTATATCCAAGAACATTCGAGGTAATGGATATAATTGCTAATAGATAAAGTAATGGAATCAGTTTAATTAAAATGAATCCTACTTGTTCGAACTGTAATTTAATTATTTTTAAATAGGGATGAGTAAAATAGTACACAGTTCCAATTACCATGACTCCTTCAGCCAAAAGATATACTCTATACCAACTTGCGCTAAACCAGATGTAGTTCTTAGCCGTATCTAGCAGATAAAACAGAATGACTAAATAAATTACGTTTTTAAATTGTTTATGTATTATTAAATTTATTATTGGAAGTGTAGCTATAAGAATCAATAATAAAAGTAAGTCATTAAAAAGTGTTGGGGTATTTGTAAAAAAGAATTGTGCGCTAAAGATAGAAATGAAAATAATGCTAGGTACAAGTTTATCTAATAAGACTTTTTTAGAAAATTTAAGATCTTTATCAAGCTCATCTATTTCATGTTTTAAATGGAACTTTTTCAAATAGGTGAGAAATAAAGCTATTAGAACGATAAGAATGATAAAAATGTATATATCACTTTCATTGTTTTTAGCAAAATCAATAATGCCAAAAACATTTTGTGAAATAGATTCTGAGTCCTTTTTTTCTAGGGATTGAGAATCCATTCTCTTGAAGGAAGTTTTCCAAAGAGGTACATGTCTTAAATAAAATAAATTATAGATATCAGAATTAATCAAGGAAATTAACTCAGCCCTAATTTCTGTAGTAGTTATTTTTTGGGCATTAATTTGAGATGAAACGGTTAAAAAATAATTATTCCTATCGGAAATAACTTTTTTAGGATCCTTATATTTAAGTAATGCTTCATTTATAATCTTTAGAAGCTCCTCTGGAGCATTTAATTCAATGGCATTATTATATGTTAATTCCCATGTTTTTTCTTTTAAATCTAGATCTTTATATAAAATGATATTTTTTTGTACAAATTGATTAATTGAATTTTCCCAGCCGGCAAGATTATTTTTATAGCCTTCCCATTTTTGAATTTGAATATTCACTTTTTGACGATTGGGATTTGCTTTTATAAAATTTAGAGCAATTTTTTTTTCATCCTGAAGAAATTTCGAATATACTGGGAATAATGAGTCAATTTTAATGATGCTCGCATTCGGTTTTACATTTCCTTCAATGAATTTAATTTCTTTTTCTACTTCTCCTATTCTTCCAATAATATCAGCCAAGGGGATAATTTCTGGTTTTGCAACTCTAATTGAATCTGAAACCTTTGAGGTTGCGATTCTTTGAGCGAAGGAACCTAAGGATATAAAAAAGAATATAACTGATAGAATAATTCGTATAAATAGTCTTGTCATAACTTTTTAATTAGAAAGTCTAATATACAAATTTCATTTCGTTTCCGCCTTTAGTATTATCTAAGAAGAGATGGTATTACAATCGATATATAAATAATTATTTGATTATCTTCCAACTTTAAAAGCGAGCTTATGTTTTCTAAAAAAAATATTTTAAATGTTATTTTTTTTACGTTTTGTTTTCTAGGTATCAATCAATTAGCTGCGCAAACTCAATTTAAGGCGTTATTGATTACGGAGACGGGTGGGTGGCATCATGAATCTATTCAAAATGGGGTTACGGCAATAAAGGAATTGGCCGCCACACATAATTTTGAGGTAAAACGCCAACAAGATGCTGAAAAGATTAATGAAAGGGAACTCATGAATTTTGATGTTGTAATTTTTCTAAGTACTACTGCAGATATTTTTGATGAAGAGGAGCAAGCTGCTTTTGAAAAATACATTCAATCTGGTAAGGGATACGTTGGGATTCACGCGGCATCAGATACAGAGTACGAGTGGGAATGGTATACGAAATTGGTGGGGAGGATGTTTCATATTCATCCTGCTCAGCAAACTGCAAAACTCAGAATAATCGATCACAATTTTCCTGGCTTGGAGCATTTTCCAGATACCCTTTTATGGACAGATGAATGGTATGAGTTTGGATCAGAAAACATGGGAGATCTTAAATATTTAATAACAGTTGATGAGCGTTCTTTTGATCCAAATGTTACTTGGAAAAATAAAGATATAACTCCAAATGGTCTTAAAGTTGATCGCGTTGGAAATGGAATGGGGAAGTTCCATCCTATCTCTTGGTATCATGAATTCGATGGAGGACGTTCTTTTTATACTGCATTAGGACATATTGAAAAAGTATACGAAAATCAGTGGTTTTTAGACCATTTGTATGGTGGTATTTATTATGCCGCAACGGGTCATGGAATTGACAAAACGAATTAATTGAATAAATTTACGCATTATCATGCCCTTACCTTTATAACAACTTTTCTCACTGTAGCACTTTGTTTTGATTTC
>BS_KBA_SWE02_21mDRAFT_10000497_pt1 | contig 14797 bp, 16 predicted proteins | sample BalSeasSWE02_21m_FD_9196 | JGI IMG/M metagenome (IMG submission 9196)
AAACGGGGAAGCAGATGCGAAATCATTTTTGATTGGCCCGTTCACATACCCGGGGGGAGATCAACACCAGGGTTTGATCAAGTAACTGTTCATGCCTGTAGAACTTTATCCGACATAGAGGACACAGTCCAAGCTTGAAATATGTCGGGGATTCATTATAGATAGTAGCATCAGTCTTTGCAATCTCGATATTCGGACCTCCGGCAATCAAACCGTGAGACCCTTTTTTAACCTGCAGCTCCCCTTTATTGGAATTTCCGAAGAAAGCCTTTTTTTTCATCGGAAAGTCCAGTTTGACATCTCTTCGTGTCCTTATCTATAAGAACACCATTCCTTTTCAGTCTCCATCTCACCAGAATACAGGAATTACGGTATGAGCGGCTGCAGGACGCAACAAAATAGTTACCTCAATGGGATATCCTCCACAGGAGACTTCCGGGGTTTCACCGATTCGGCAAACGTGACACCCTTTACGTTCTCCATCTGGATTTACCGGGTAATCCGCATAAGCCTGGCAGGTATTTTTCTGTGGTCAGGAGCATCCAAGCTGTTTGCTCCCGAGTCCTTTGCTGTAATCATAGAGGCTTACGGACTCATCCCGGACAGCTGGATTACGCTCACGTCCGTCTTGCTGCCGGCACTCGAAGTCATCCTGGCCATGGGCATGATCTTTGACGTTCGCGGGAGCCTGACAGGAATTGCCGGACTGCTGGTTCTCTTCATGGCCATTCTTGCTTATGGAATTCTGATGGGACTTGATGTGGATTGCGGCTGTTTCGGGCCGGAAGATCCGGAGGCGACGGCTTTTCACGGCCTGCGTTCTGCCTTTTACAGGGATATGGGGGTCATGGCAGGTATCGGCTATCTCTATGTATGGCGCGGCATCCAGCGAAAAAGACCGGTTGGGTTGTCGCATGTTTTTAAATTCTATTCAAAAAGGAGAGAGGAAAAATGAGGGGTTTCAAACGAGTGGGAATGGCACTAACACTGGGAATTTTCCTGACGGGCATGACCGCCGAGGCTTTTGCCTGGAAAAACAAGTTCGAACAGGAAGTGGACAAAGAGCAGGTTACGGTAAAACTGGTCAGGGAAGTCCGGAAAGGTGGATACGATGTCGTTACAACGGAAGAACTCAAAGGTTGGATCGATGCCGGCAAAGATATGCTGATCATCGATACCATGCCCTATGAGGACAGTTATAAAAAGATCCATGTTCCGGGCGCCAAGCAGTTTCTTTTCCCCATCCCCGACATGAATACCTGGGATACCAAAGAAACGGCAGGCAAAACGGAGGAAGAATATATTCAGCTTCTTGGTCCTGAAAAAGACAGAGTGATTGTCGTGTATTGCGGCTTTGTGAAGTGTACACGGAGCCACAATGGTGCGGCCTGGGCAAAAAAGCTCGGATACAAGAATGTTTACCGCCATCCCGGTGGAATTTTTGCATGGAAGGGCGCCGACTATCCCACTGAGAGCGTGGAATAATAAAAATAACCGGGCTCCATCACAGCCTCTCCACCACCACAATATCTCCGTTGTCCATCTTCTCAAGGGGTAATGCAGGAAGATCTTTCTTGGCGGGTCCGGATATCCGCTTGCCGGAATGATCAAAAACACTCCCATGGCATGGACAAACGAACTGGGTGGAGAGGACGTCGTAGCCAAGCGTACAGCCCAGATGGGTGCATCTGGAAGAAAGGGCGTGGAAGCTTTCATCCCGCTTTTCAAGAAAGACTCCTTCTTTGAAATGCAGTCCCGAAAGCTGCTCGTCGGGATGAAAAACGACCTTTCTCTCGTTGGGTTTTCTATAGGTAATAAATGAAAAGACGGGGAAACCAAGCGCAAAAGCCCCCGCAAGATAAGAAAACCAACGAAATATTCTTTTAAGGAACGATCTTCTTTCCATTAGCGGCTAATTGCTGATTTAAGGTTGAATACAGTGCGTCTCACAAAAATAAAAGACAGGGGGCTTTCCCCGGAACCGGAGGAAGTCTCGCAGCTCGCAAAAGAGCGGGCAAAAGATTTCTTTGTGTCCAAACAACTCTACTGCTCCGAGGCGGTATTGGTGACGATCAATCATGGCCTTGGAGGAGGAATGAGCGACGAATTGGCCATTCGGCTTTCGTCCACGCTTCCCGAGGGACTTGCAGGAAGCGGATGCCTCTGCGGCGCCCTCGGAGGGGCGATTTTAGCCCTTGGCCTGTTTCTCGGAAGGGATCGGCCCGGCGGTCGGCGCGACAGACACCATGCCCTGCTGGGAACAAGGGAACTGCATGACCTGTTCAAAAAGCGGTTCGGTGCAACCTGCTGCCGGGTCCTGAGCAGAAAGGTAAAAGACCTGCCCAAGGAACATTTTGATCAATGCGCCGACCTGACAGGCGCCGCAGCCGGTCTCGCAACGGGGATTATTCTCAGAGAACGCCCCGGAATAATCCGTCAGGTTGACTATGCATTTTTCAACAAGCGGGAATCGAAAATGGGTTCCCTGGTTCGAAAAGCAGTCAATTCCGTGATTTTCTAAGAGCCTGTTTTATGGCTTCAATTCCAGGAGACTTTCCATGGCATCCTGCTTCTTAAAGGCTATCCTGTCTGCCTCCGTTACGTCTACTTCTTTTGCCTTCTCCATGATAATATCAAGAGTGCTTCTGATTTCCGCCATTGCAGTACATCCTTTTTCGAAACTTACAACGCCATATTGTTTTTAAACCGGCTGTATTCCACCATCCTTGCAAGGGCGTTTACCGCGTTTTCCGGTGTCTGGTAGAACACTCCACTGTACTTTTTACCGGGCAGATACCTGACTGTACCCTGGTCCGTACGCGCCATGGAAACCCCGATGACCGGCTTTTCATAGGTTTCCATAAGCTCTGCCATTTTCAGCACAAAACTTTCCTCATATTCCCCGCTTAACCGTTCAACACCGGAAAGAAAATCAGGAGAAGCCTCCGCATCGACCTCCCTTGTGGACTGCACCAGGTCACGGACCAGTTCATTTCTTCCCACAATACCGAGGCAGATAACCGCGTCGATTCCCTCCCACTTGAGCAGCTCTTCCACCGCTACAATCGGGGCTTCCCGATCCCTCGTTCCCACCAGATCAACGGGATTTCCCCTGCTCCAGAAGGGAGGAAGGTGTTTCCCTATGGTCTCGATGATCTCGACGGGCAGTTTTGGAACCTGGAGCCCCCGTTCGTTGCATTCATCGGAGGTAACCACTCCCCAACCTCCCCCTAAGGTCACAATTCCAACCTTGTTGCCCCTGGGCATTGGGAGAGAAGAAAAAGCGGCGGAAAGGTCCAGTAATTCCGTAGGGACCCGCACATCCAGGATGCCGGCCTGGCGACAGGCTGCCCTGAAAATGGCATTCTCTCCGCTCATGGATCCGGTATGGGAAGCAGCCGCGGCCCTTCCCGCATCGGTACGGCCGCCTTTCAGGACAATGATCGGTTTTTTGACATTGACCCTCTTTGCCGTCTCTATGAATTCCGGTCCGTTATCCACACTTTCCAGATACAGCACGATGATTCCGGTATGGAGATCCTTTTCCAGGTATTCCAGATAATCGGTGCAGGAAAGCATGGCCTCATTCCCGGAGCCGACAAAAAGAGAGATCCCGATTCCCTGTTGCTCCGCCCAATAGATCAGCTGGTTCCCAAGATTTCCGGATTGTGAAATGAACGCCACAGAGCCTTTCCTGGGACGCGTATGGGTTCCCGTGGCAGAAAGGCGCGCATAGGGACAGATAATTCCCATGGTATTCGGGCCTATGATCGCCAACTTATTTTGCACACACAGCTCCACCATTTCCTTTTCCAGCTTTTTGCCGGAATCATCCTGCTCACTGAAGCCGGAAGTGATAATCACAGCCCCTTTAACACCGTGCCTTCCGCAATCCGCTAAAACAGAGGAAACAATCCCTGCGGGGGTTGTAATAAAGACAAGATCCACAGGTTCCGGAATATCCCCCACTTGCCTGTAAACCTTGAGGCCAAAGATCTCGTCATCCCGCGGATTCACTGGAAAAACCTTTCCCTCAAAACCGCCGGCGACAATGTTTGAAAGGATTAACTGTCCCCATTTTCCGAAACTTTTTGAAGCCCCTATCACCGCTACGGATTTAGGGTTGAAAATGGATTCCAACGATTCCTTGTAATCAGATTGGTATGGCATGATCATCCGTGACTTCACCCATTCCGGAGAAGAATCAAATTGAGTATTGAAGACTGAATATTGAATATTTGCGGTATCGCTTCGCTCTGTCTTTTCTACTACTCCTATGGCTTCGAAGCCACTACAAAGGATGGAAGACAGTTTTGATGAACCCTTGCAAAGTCAAAAAACCTCTATTTTCGTCATTCCCGCGAACGCGGGAATCCAGTTTTGGCACGTACTTCCTGGATTCCGGGTCATGATCTCCAAAAAGCCGGCGATCATGCCCGGAATGACGGCCCTTGAGAACGATCTTTTTCTTCCCCTACAGCGGGAAATGCTTCTGATGGGGGACTCGACTTTAAACCGGGGACCTCCTGTTGCTTTCTTGTAAAAACCCTTTTGATAGTCCCCCATACCGGCTTTATGGAAAGAAGAAGCAGCAATACCGCTCCGGCAAACNGGATCCATTCGGGCGCCATTTCAGAACCCTGGATTACCGTCGCGCTCAGAGACGTCCCCAGGAGCAGATAGATCTTGTCTACGACAAGGCCGAAACAGATTGCGGAAATGGCAATGGCGCCCATGTAAATCACCGTAGCCCTTTTTCCCAGAACACCCAAAAGCACGGTCAGGGAGGTAATGTTGGTGGCCGGGCCTGCCAGAAGAAATACAAGGGCAGCGCCGGGGCTGACCCCCTTCAGAATCATGGCGGCTGCTATGGGCGTCGAAGCCGTGGCACAGATATACAAAGGAGTGCTTATGAGCAGCATAATCAGCATGGAATAGATTCCACTGCCAAGATACGCGGTGAAAAGCCGATCCGGAATCAGGACCGTAATGATTCCCGCTAACAGCATCCCCACCAGAAACCACCCAGCCATGTCGCCCCATACCTCGGAAAACGCGTACTTCAAACCGAAACCAACCTTCTGGAAAAAACCGTGATGCCGCATATGCTCCTCAGGGGAACACTCCTTTCCGTCACAACAACCATCCACAGGGCAGGAAAGATCCACAACCGGAATCATCTCTTGAGATTTTCGATCCAGAAGGTTTTCAGCTATTCCTGCTGCAGTCGCCGTCAGAAAAGCCGCAACCGGCCGGATCACCGCCATAATCGGGCCCAAAAGCGCATAGGTGATTGCAATGGAGTCCACTCCCGACTCGGGAGTGGCTATAAGAAAGGCGGTGGTGGCCCCGCTGTTTGCCCCCTGCTTCTTCAAAGATACGGCGGCAGGAAGAACACCACAGGAACAAAGGGGCACAGGAATCCCCAGGAAAGCCGCCTTGAATACTGAAGTGAACCGACCTCTGCCCAAATGCTTTGCAACGCTATCGGGGTTGAGAAAAACACGGAGCAATCCCGCTGCGACCATACCGAAAAGCACATAAACAGAAGCCTCCATCAAAAGATGCCAGGACTCCACGATAACTTGAACAAAAAATTCCATCGATTTCAGACTCGCACTTTCATTCCTCAAGAACTCTTTCATTTTCCATAATGTCAGAATCTATGATCTTTTTTGCTCAAAAACAAGAGCGGACCTGCTGAAAAAGGGATGCAACCATGGAAACCAAGGCTACGGAACAACACAAAAAGAAACCTATGAACCACAAAAGGCGCCTGCCGACTTATGGTTTTCATGCTTGACACAAATCCTGTTTGCTCCTATAGTCGTATCAAAGCCCATTGAATTCACTAAAATATTTTCATCTGTGCAGAAGTTTTTCCCACGGTGTGATCCTGAAGGAAGTTTGCTTAATCACGCTTTGAAATAAAACCGTGAAATAATAAGTGACGCGCATGAAGTGGGTAATTCATCCTCTGCCGGTTCTTTTAGTCTGCAAACATTCAACAACCTTATTCGGTCATGCATTATCGACGAGTGGGATCTTGCAAAAACAGCCCGGTTACTCAAGATCCATGTATCTCAGGTGAAACGGAAGATTCGGTCTTATGGCCTGCACAAAGGCGATGAGGGATAATCTTCCAGGTACAACATTACACACCTTAAACCACAGGAGGAACAACGCATGAAGAAGAACAATCGAATCGTATTGGGAATGGTACTGCTACTTTTTTTCTTCGTTTTTCCAATCAGAGGGGTCCTTGCGGCAGACCCGATTCTATTGGGAGCACCGCTTAGCACGGCGTATCTTTACGGTTGGGACGCAGAAAGAGGAATCAAGCTGGCGATCGAAGAAATCAACGCGAAGGGCGGGGTCAAGGTGGGTGGAGAAATGCGACCTTTTGCCGTGGATGTCATTGACACGAGGGATCTTGAGCCCGGCGTTCCGGTGAGTGAAGCCCTTATGGCCATGGAAAAGCTGATCCTCGAAAAGAAGGTCAAGTTCATCGTGGGGGGCCCTGTACGCTCTGAAGCCGCCCTGGCAGCCATGTCCCTCCTCTCCAAACACAAAGTCGTATCGATCCTGACCACGGGCGCCCTGAGCCCCAAGTATCATGCCCTGGTGGAACAACAGTATGACAAACTCAAGTACTGTTTTCGCATTCACGGGGAAGCAAAACAGCTCGTTAAGGAAATTCTTACCTGCCTGGCGGAAATCAAAGAGAAATATGGACTGGACCGTCTGTTTATCATGGTCCAGGATGTGGCGCATTCAAAGGGGGCAGGGGCCATTCTGGGAAAACTTGCAGCGAAAAGCGGCTGGGTTGTCACGGGGACAGAGGTCTATCCCACGGGAACCAGTGATTTTTCCATGGGATTGATCAAAGCCAAAAAAACCAACAGCGAGGTGTTGTCCATCTGGATGGATATGCCGGAAAGCTCTATCCTGCTGAAACAGTGGTATGATATGCAAATTCCCGCCCTGCCCTTTGGATCCACCCTTGCGGCGGCCGAACAGCCGGGATTCTGGGAAGCAACCAAAGGGAAAGGGCAGTACTGCCTTGCCAACGTGGTCAATGCGGGCAACGCCCCCAGTGAAGCCACTCCATGGACCATGAAGTTTTACAATGCCTACAAGGCTCGCTGGGATGTCGAACCGGAAGGCCTGGGAACCTCCAGCAGCTATATGGCCGTGTATGTCTTGAAGGACGCCATTGAACGGGCCGGTTCCCTGGATCCCGACAAGGTGGTAGAAGCCCTGGAGAAAACGGACATGATGGGCGTTTACGGCAGAATCCGCTTCTCCCCCAAAGGACACCAGATTATCCCAAGCTTCGATCCTAAAGAAGGCGCCGTGGGAAGCATTTTCCAATGGCAGGACGGAAAACGGGTAGTCGTATTCCCCAAATCGATTGCCAAAGGCGAGATCGAGCTTCCGCCATGGATGAAGGCCAAGAAGTAGTTGAGGAGATGGGCCGTCCCCTCCCCGGGAAAAACAGTTGAGTAGTCGATTGGTTGAGTAGTTCAATAAAAGATATGGGTTACCCTGACGGGCGAGGGGAACGGCTTTCATTAATAAAGTGACGAATGACGAGTTCAGATCGTTATCCAGTTTCAAGTTTCAAGTTTCCAATTTCTTGGGGTAGCCAGAAAAAATCTCTTCGGAGATCGCATGTCAAAATCCTTAAAAACCTTGTCATATAAACTATATCACCATAATCGGGATCTCTTATGGATATTTTGATTTACGGCATCATCAACAGCGTTATGCTGGCATTAATGGCCCTGGGGTTCGCGCTGGTCTATGGAACCAGCCGGATACCGAATTTCGCCCATGGCGCCATCTATGTCCTGTGCGGATTTGTTGCCTGGTTTTTTGTTCGGTCCCTGGAACTGAACTATCTGCTGAGCGTCATCCTTTCGTTACTCCTCATAGGCCTTTTAGGCGCCCTGATATACCGGTTTGTGCTGATCCGGGTGAGAGGAATGAACATTTCGGAAATCATCGCCTCCTACGCCATCGGCCTGGCCATCATCGAGACCCTGCGCTGGGGTGGTTTCAAAGGGACAACCTACACGTTGCCGGTCATCATAGAGGGGGGTGTTATGATCGGCGACATCCCGGTGGACTATCAGCGTATCTTCGTAGTGATTCTGGGTGTCGCAGTCGTGGCGTTCCTGTGGCTTTTCACCCACTATACCCGCATTGGACTGGCCCTGAGGGGAATGGCGCAGGATGAGCGCGCTGCGCTCATGTTAGGCATAGACTCGGATACCATGGCTGTTGTGGCCATGGCCTTCGGTTGCATGTTGGCCGGGTTTGCCGCCATTGTGATACTGCCTCTGGGCAATATCGTAGTGGAAAAAGGCTACGATGTACTCATCCAGGCCATTGCCGTATGTATCGTCGGAGGATTGGGGAGCTGGATGGGCGCCGTCCTTGCCGCTTTTATTATCGGGTTTGCGCAGATACTCACAACCGTATACCTCGGGCCCCAATTCCAAATGGTGGTGGCCTTCCTGGCTATTATTTTAACGCTGATTCTGAGACCGTCGGGTCTGTTCGGACAACAGAAGGAACTGGAAGAGAGGGTGTAACGTGAATATGGAAAACCGTCGAAAGGAGAGGATTGATCGCGGCATAAAGGTACGAAGCGATGGCCTATATGCCCTTATGGGCTGGCAGGAATTGTGCTATCTGACGCTTCCCAGGTTCGTGCTGATTGCAGGATTGCTGGCATTGCCTCTCATCATGCCCGGCATGTACTGGCCACGGGTCATTACCATCGTGTGCATTTATGCCCTGCTGGCTCTGAGCTTTGATTTTCTGGCCCATTTCGTCGGCCTGGTATCCCTTGGGGGGGCATTCTTCATTGGCACAGGGGGATATCTGGCAGCCATCTTGAACACCTCCTTCGGCATGCACCCCATGCTCGCCATTCCCATCGCCACATTTGCCGGCGCCATCATCTGCACCATTTTGCTTCTCCCATGCCTCCCTCTTAGAGGGGTCTACTTCGCTATCGTTACCCTCATGTACCCTCTTGTTTTAGCCAGAATTATTGAAGCCCTGGACATTTTCGGAGGAACCGACGGCATTCTGGGTGTTGACAGCTTTCCCAATGCATGGCTTGAGCAGTACTTTGTTATCATCGTCCTCCTCTTATTCGTGTTCGGCGCCAGAAGGCTGGTAAACCAGGATATCGGACTGGTTTTTCGTGCGGTGAAGGACAATGACCAGGCCGTGCGCGCATCAGGAATGAACGTAAATACCTACAAAGCGGCTGCCGTTTTCATCGCTTCCGCCATGGGATGTTTCGGAGGCGCCTGCCTGGTTCACATCTACATGTGGGGGGGGATCTCTCTTTTCGCCCTGGATTTTTCCATCCTTCCCATTGCAGCCACCGTCATCGGAGGCGCAGGAACCCTCGTGGGCCCTGTCCTGGGCTGCCTGATTCTGGTCCCCATATCGGAACTCCTACGGGAATTCGGGACCCTTCGCATTGTTTTTTATTCCTTGATTCTGGTTGGTTTTGTCGTTTTTCGAAGCGAAGGAATCATGGTATATGGGGAGCAAAAATATCATCAGTTTGAAAGGTGGGTCAAGGTATGAGCGATCAACCGATCCTGAAAATAGAAGAAGTCACCAAGGCCTTCGGAGGGATACTGGCGCTGAACCGGGTGAGTTTTGAATTGAAAGAAGGGGAAATCCTCGGAATCATCGGTCCCAACGGATCCGGCAAAACCACCATCGTCAATTGCATCACCGGTTTCATCAGGGCCACATCGGGAAGAATTTTTTTCAGGGGAAAAGATATCACCGGTATGCCCCCACACAAAATTGCCGACATGGGCGTCACCCGCACGTTTCAGATCATGCGGCCCTATTTCAGCCTGCCCGCCTACAAGAACCTGGTCATCCCGCTGTTTTCGCCCAGGGCCAAGCGAACAGGAGGATGGAGGGGCGGAGGAAAACTGGGCGACCGAAACACCGTGGGAATCGACATCCTGGAGGAAATCGGTTTTGAGCGGGATTCCTATGTCCCTTATAAATTGGCCTCCGCACTGCCCACCGGCTATCTGAAACGGCTGGAGCTGGCCCGCTGTCTGGCATTGAAACCCGATATTATACTCTGCGACGAAGTGTTTTCCGGCCTCAGCATGAGTGAAATCGCCAGCATGGTGCCGCTGATTGAACGTCTCCAGATGGAAGGGATTTCCTTGATTATGATCGAGCACCGGTTGCGGGAGCTGTTTCGCGTGGCAAACCGCATCATGGTCCTCAATTTCGGGGAAAAACTCGTGGAGGGTTCCGCTGAAGAAGTCATGGCCAATGAGCAAGTAAAGGAGGCCTACTTCGGATCCGAAGAAGTCGAGGAGGTCATGAGCTATGCTTGAAGCAAAGGGCCTGATGGTATTTTATGAGAATGTGCTTGCTCTCAACAACGTGAGTGTCCAGTGCAATGAAAACCAGATCGTCGGCGTCTTCGGCGCCAACAGCGCCGGCAAATCTACGCTCATGTATACACTTTCGGGCATTATGGAGGACATCCGGAAAAAAGAAGCCATGGCCGGGGGCGAGAGGATTACCATCCTTGGAGAAATCCGCTATTTCGGAAAAGAGATCACGTCCATGAAGCCAAGCCTTCGCGCTAAAAAGGGAATTGTTCTCTGTCCGGAAAGGCGAAGAATTTTCAAGGAGAGCAATGTGCTGGAAAATCTGCGCATTGGCGGGTATCTGGCAACATCGTCCCAGGCCAGGGAAACCATGGACTATGTATTCACGATTTTTCCCGCCCTTGAAAAGCTTAAGAAACGTACCGGTGGTTTCCTCAGCGGGGGCGAGCAGCAGATGCTTGCCATCGGGCGGGCCTTGATGGCCCAGCCGAAACTCCTGCTTCTGGATGAGCCGCTTTTAGGTTTGAGTCCTCTGATGCAGGCCATCCTCATTCGAGGAACCAAAGTGATTCGCGACCAGCGAAAGATCTCCATCATGGTAACGGAACAATATGCCAGGCCTGTGATGCCTATCGTGGACTATGCGTTCATCATTGAAAACGGCGCCGCTGTCATGGAAGGAACCCGAAATGAACTGATGAGCAATCCGGATATTCGTTCAGCGTATTTCGGCGTGTAGCGCATATTAGGTTTTAAGATAATAGTTTTTGGACGCAGATAGGCGCAGAAAATTATAAAAAATCTGAGATAATCTGCGTTTATCTGCGTCCAAATTCTTTTTCTTGAGGAGTATAGAACCATAGAATGTGATTTCAGGGAGTAAGGGAAAACCATGAAGAGTCACGATGAAGCACTATCTAAGGAGTTGACTTTTACGCGTTTTGATCGGATGAGCGAACGATATCCGAACCGACCGGCCGTGGTCTATTTGGGAACACCGTTCAGCTACGCCCGCCTCCGGAATCTGAGCGAACGGTTTGCCGGCGCCCTGGCGGACATGGGGATCAAAAAAGGCGACAGGGTCATGATCTATATCTCCAACTGCGTACAGTGGATCATTGGATTTTTAGCCATTCAGAAACTTGGGGCCGTTCTTGTGCCGGTGGCCCCGATTTACACCTCCTTTGAGATCGAATACATGATCAAAGATTCCGGCGCGGAAACCGTGATCTGCCTGGATACAAACTTCTGCTATGTAAAAGAGGTGTTTGACAAGACAGGGTTGAAAAACGCCATTGTCACCAACCTGGTGGATCTGCTTCCTTTCTGGAAACGATCTCTTGGAGTCCTGTTTGACAAAATTCCCACAGGCAAAGTGGACCGGGACAGCCGGGTCCATTCCTTTCGATCCCTTTTGAGCCATCCTCCTCTGAAGGAACCGGTTTCTCTGGATCCCATGAAGGACCTCGCCTATATCCTTTACACCGGGGGGACCACGGGATTTCCCAAAGGCGTTCCGGGAAACCATATGGGAATGACCTCCTATGTGAACGATGTAACGGAAGACGTGGCTGCAGGCCATCTCAAAGAGGGAGAGGACGTGTATATTGCAGTGAACCCCCTCTTTCACATCATGGCCCTGGGCCTGTGCATGGCTGTTGGTCTCAATAAGGGGAATACCGTATTGCTCATGCCGGTCCCCCAGGTGGATGCCATCATGGAAACCATCCAGCGGAACAAGGCCCGCTGGTTTCTGGGTGTCCCGGCCCTTTACCGCATGATCCTGGAAAACGACCGCCTGGATTCCTACGATTTAGGCTCGCTCCGTTATTGTTACTGTGGCGGAGACGTCCTTCCCGCGGAAGTGTTCAACCGATGGAAAGAACGTTTCGGGATTCCCATCTATCAGGTATACGGGTCCACCGAAGCGGGACACGTGGCTTACAGCCGCATCGAAAAGGACCCCAAACCCAATACCATCGGGCTGCCCCTGAGGAGCCGGAAATGCATGGTGGTGGACCCGGACACGCTGGAACCAATGAAACCCGGAGAAACAGGCGAACTCCTCGTGACCTCCCCTTACACCTTGAAAGAATACTGGAAAAAACCGGAGGAGACGAAACGATCCTATATCGATATCAACGGGGAAATCTTTTACCGGATGGGCGACTTTGTAAGCGAGGATGAAGATGGGCAATTGGTGTACATGGAACGATCGGCCGATGTGATCAAACACAAAGGGTACCGGGTGTCCGCCTCTGAGGTGGAGGCGATACTGCAAAATCATCCAACCGTCATAGGCGCCTGTGTTGTGGGCGTTCCAGACAAGAAAGTGGGAGAACGCATCAAAGCCATTGTGGTCCTGAAAGAGGATGCGAAGGGCGTAGGAGGCACGGATCTGATCAAATGGTGCCGGGAACACCTGGCGTCCTACAAGGTTCCGGGGTATATCGAATTCCGAGATATGCTGCCAAAAAGCAAGGTGGGGAAACTCCTTAGAAGGGAAATTCGAGATGAAGAGCGAAGAAGACTGACCAAGAACAAGGTGTGAAAGATCGTGGGAGATGGTACGATGGCAGAGAGCATACTCAGAAACAAACGACTGTTGGCTGTGGACGACGAACCGGATATCCTGGAGACCTTGAAAGAACACCTGGAGGATATAGAGGGGCTGGTTCTGGACCAGGCCTTAAATTATGAAACAGGATATCATCTGATCCGTTCCTGGACCTATGATATCGTCATCCTGGACATTATGGGGGTGCGCGGGTTTGACCTTCTTAATGCCGCGGTGGCCCTGGGTTTTCCCGCAGTCATGCTCACAGCCCATGCCCTGACGCCCGAAGCCCTTCGCAAATCCGTTGAACTGGGGGCCAGAGCCTTTCTCCCAAAAGAAAAAATGTCGGATATCGTCTCTTTTTTAGAAGATGTCCTTACCACAAATCACCAGAAGGGATGGCTGCGGGTATTTGATCGTTTAGGTGGATTTTTCTCGAGGGCCTTCGGCCCGGAATGGCAAAAAAATGAAAAAGCATTCTGGGACGATGTAGTATCGGGAAAATACAGCCCGGAACCGGTGATCCTGAAGAAATAGCCCTTCCGCCCCTTCCTGCCATATCCCCTCCTTTGTTATTCCCGAACATCCCCCCGGTCTGGAAAATATGCCATTTAAATTCGATACGTATTGACAAGTACCCGCCTCTGCTTTTAAGATCAAAAAGGAATACGGGAACGGACGTCTCAAAGCATTTTTCATTCCAGCCATCAGGCGGCATTAACCGATACATGGAAAATCCGCAAAGAAACCTGGTTTACAGCAAAGAGGAGGCAATAGCACAGGATGAAAGCGAATCAGAATGAAAACGAGAAAAAGAACAGGGGAGTTACCATCGGCGCTGTAATTCTGGCCCTGATCATCTTTTGCCTGATTGTCATGGGCATCAACTCGAGAAAACCCGAGTTTTTTGAAACGGAAAAGCAGGAGAGCAAGGTTACGGGAGCGGCCTTTATCCGGACCAATCAGCTCCTTATTGAGCAGTTCGCTGGAAACTGGCTGCCCAACGATAAGTTCTGGCCCACGGCGTTCCTCGACAATATACCCAATTTCCAGATCGGGGAGCTGGAGGTCGTTCGATATAATGTTCGAGTCCTGAGAGACAGCCTTTCAAGAATGCGAACAACAGACAAACTGGACCCCTGGGCCGAAGGGGCCTTTACAGCCCTTTCAAACGACCCCTACAAGTGGTGGTTCCCGTCCGCGGAGAAAAGGTGGGGGAAAGCCTATGATGACCTGGAGAAGTTCTATCAGGGCCTGTCTACCGGGAAATCGAATTTTTACGCCAGGGCGGACAACCTCGTTGAACTCCTGAGGGAATATATTTCCCTGATGGGCGGAGTCAACACCAGACTTATCAATGCGCCTAAACGCAAGGAGACTGTTATCGCCGTGATAGAGGACGACAAAAAAGGCGCCAAAGAGATTGAATTAAACATCCCCTGGCGCCAAATTGACGACAATTTTTATTATGCTCAGGGTGTGGCTTACGCGCTCTACGAATCTTTCAGGGCGATACGCGTAGATTTCAACGCCATTCTGAAAAAAAAGAATTCCATCCTCCTTGTGGACAAGATCATTGAAGGCCTCAGGAAATGCTATTTTGAGCCGCTGTTTGTTTTTAACGGCTCCACCGGAAGTATCTTTGCCAACCATTCCCTCAATCTCTCAGGCATGTTCAATGACGCCAGGCAGAAGATCGATTCCTTGACTTTTTCACTGAAAGATGGCTAATTTAAATGTTGATGCAGTCGTAAAAAGTCAAAAATCATCCGTTTTAGTCATTCCCGCGAAAGCGGGAATCCAGGAAAGTCAGGTGCTTATGGACCCCCGCTTTCGCGAG
>BS_KBA_SWE02_21mDRAFT_10000498_pt1 | contig 14769 bp, 9 predicted proteins | sample BalSeasSWE02_21m_FD_9196 | JGI IMG/M metagenome (IMG submission 9196)
CAGCCGATGCGGTTGCTGCTGCCGTTACATCGCGTGGCTGGGTGACGAATTTGTCCCAGGCAAAGTAGCCCAATGCCAGCACCAGCAGGGCAATGATCGTGTAGTTCAGTTTCTGCCCGGTATGCTGCGTGATCGACTGGCTGCGATCGACCTCGGATTCACGCTTGACACCCTCGGGTGTCAACTCAAAAGCCCAGGCGAAGAACAGCGTAATCACAAATCCGACGCCCAAAACCACGAACATGGTCTGCATGACCCAGGGCGGGGCTCCGATGGATTCAAGCAGGATATCGGAGACCTGGATCAGCAGCCATGCAGTGACCGCATAGGCAATACCCACGCGAAAAACATTGCGGCGTTTGAGTTCAGCAAAAAAACTCAACGATGCTTCTCCAGCAGGGTGATAAATGCGGGTTCTTTGCGAATGCTGTTGAATGCAGGGTCCAGTTCCACCCAGGGCACTGAATAGCCACTGATGCCTGCAAGCAGCGCATCCAGTGTGGCGATACTTTCAGCAGGCATGCCGGCGTAGGCATAACTTTGTGCAATGCGATACCTGGTATTAAAGTCTTCAATGGCATCGTCCGGTTTCGTGGTTAACACTTTTTCGACCAGTTCAGAAACTTTCTGCTGGTCACCGAGGATGGCGTAGGCCTCCAGTTCTGCCGTTGCGACCCTGTGGTCGTCGAGACCCTGCTGTTTCATCTGCGCGAGGCGATTTATCGCTTCCTGTGCACTGACCCTGGCCTCGGCATTGCGCCCCAAAGCATTCATTGATATCGCGATCAGGCCTTCGCGCAGGTTGATGTTTTTCACGTCTATTTCCCAGTCAGGCGACCACTTTTGGGCAATATCCAAAGCGGCATCAAAATGCCCCGTCATCATTTGAATAAGCCAATAAGGAAATAAAAATGCCATGTCATTGGTATGTTGCGCACCGACCATCAGGGTTGCTGCCCTTTCAGTATCGCCATTCATTACCAGTGCCAGGTTGGCCAGGTATGACTTTGCCCAGTAGTTGTCAGGCTCCAGCTTATAGGCTGCTTCTATAAGGTCCAGGGCCTCTTCATAGCGGTGAAAATAGCTTAGGGTTTGCCCGGTTTCCAGCAGATTGAAAGGTACACGCGGGTTCAGCTTTACGGCCATTTGCATGGAATCAATGGCCTGGTCCCATAGGCCGGCACGGCGTGACGCCCAGCCTTTCCACATGTAGGCCTCGGCACTGCTGGGCATTTGCGCGATGGCTTTATCCAGGTTTAAAAGCGCGGTGTCGTAGTCCAGCAGACCCCAGTAAGCATAGGAGCCTTCCGCCATATAGAGTTCAGGGAAATCAGGGTCGATGGCTTTCGCCTGGTCGATAGCATCCCGCGCCATGTCGCGATCAGCAGGGTTACCGCCATAGGTCCAGTAGTTGCTGATGTAGGCATGCGCCAGACCCACCCATGCCAGTTTGAATTTGGGGTCCAGTTTCAACGCTTCCTTGTAGAGTTCGACGGCCGTGTCAAAGCCGATTTCAGTTTCTCCCAGGGCGAAACGTTTGCCCTGTAAATACAGTTCGTAAGCGGCAACATTTTCGGTGGGCACATCGGAAACACTGGCGATTTCACTGTCCGTCAGCGTCGCCTTTAGGGCGCCGGCAATGGATTTGGCAATCTCGGACTGGATATCGAAGAGGTTTTCAGTGGTCAGCTCGCGGTCGTAGACCTCGGCCCACAGGTGTTCGTCCGAGACCGCGTCGATCAGCTGCACATTGATACGCACACGGCTGCCTGAACGCTGCACTGCGCCTTCCATGATATTGCCGACGCCCAGTTCTTCGCCGATCTGCTTCAGGTTCTTGGCCGTATCCCGGTATTCCATCACCGAGGTACGTGAGATCACGCTAAACGCGTCAATCTTGGCCAGCTGGGTTAACAGGTCGTCGTGGACACCGTCGGTGAAATACGCATCGTCGGCATTCGGGCTGCGATTGGTGAATGGCAGCACGGCGATGGATTTGTCGGCTTTGTGTGCTTCGGCCGCAGAAGGCGCGGCTTCGACGGGGGACTGAGTGGCTTCGATTGGGGACAGAGCACTTTTCTCCCCATGGTCTGTTGGTTGACCGGCAGTTGCTTGAGAAAAGTGGTCTGTCCCCGGTTGTGCAGAAAAGTGGTCTGACCCCGGTTGTGCTGGGGCTGAGAATTTATCGAACAGCAGGTAGGCGATTGCCAGTGCCATCAGGACCAGGATGGTGTTGTTCAGCTTCTTGCCGGTTTGCGGGGTAATCGACTCGCTGCGGTCCACGTCCTTTTCGCGTTTAACCCCTTCCGGTGTCATCTCGAACGCCCAGGCGAAGAACAACGCAACCGGCAGACCGATGGCCACCAGCAACACGATGACCCGTCCGACCACTTCCGGCAGATCGAGCAATTGTGAAAGTACATCGGTGAGTTGCAATAACAGCCAGCCACCCACCACGTAGGCGATACCCACGCGGAACACGTTGCGGCGTTTTAGTTCTTCAAAAAAACTCATGTGCCTGTCTCCTGTTCCATGCGGGCCAGGTTGGCACGTTGGTTTTCGGCGGTCTCCCTGATGGCAAGCATCAAAGCTTCATACCTGTCGGTGCCGCGCAAAGGGTCATACAGGGACAGGTTGGACCAGATCCACCACTGGGTGTAGTGGCCGTGTTCGACGGCTACCTCCAGTGAGTCCATCGCCTTTTCGTAATCGCCCGTCATCAGGTAACAAGCCGCATAGTCATACCGGTCGGCGTGTTCAATGTAATTGGGCAGCTCATTCTCCATGTACGAGAGCGTCATCTTCATCAGGTCTGCGCCGAGCGTTTCTTCGCCTGAGCGGGATAAAATGTAAGCCATGAAGCAACCGTTATCCGGATATTGTTCGATGGCGGAACGCCAGGTCGTGCGGTCGAAATATTTGGGTATGGCGATGGCAAAGGCCTGTCGCGCCTTTTGAAAGTCATTATTGAGGGCATAGACGAAACCGAAAGCGCCTTGAAACTGCGGAATACCCCCGGTTTGCCTGTCCACCCAGCCGGCTGATTCGAGGGCTGCTGCATAGTTTTTTTCATTCAAGGACGCCAGCGTATCAAGATAACCCGTGGACCAGTGCCGGGCATCGAGTTCGGTCAGCTGGCGTTTGATTTCCGTGAGAGCCTCCTCGTCACCCATATCCAGCACGGCGAAAACCTGTTGGATATACAGACCAAAATTACCCGGGTCGAGATCACTGGCTTTACGCAACCACATAACCTGCTCGTCGAAGCGTCCGATGGTACTCATCAGGGCTGCCATTTCCTCGTACGCGGGTGCAAAGTCGGGGTCATTCCGTAACAGGGAATTTAATTGATTTTCTGCGTCATCGAATCGACCGAGCAGGATGAGCTGATTGGCGATTTCATTCTGGATGATCGAGGACAGCGGATCGAGTTCCTCGGCCTTGCGCAGAATCTCAAGGGCTTCCTTGCGACGTTGCGGAAAGTCGTCGATAAAATCGGAATACCACTGATATGCGGTGGCGTAACCGGGGCTCAGTTCGATCGCTTTTCGATAGTTAGCCTCGGCCTGCTCATTGTGCTCATGGAAATAGTCCACCTGTGCCAATGACAGATACGCCTCACCCAGTTGAGGGTTGATCGCCAGGGCCTTGTTTGCAGCGTCTTCCATCATTGTCATGGTTTCAGGGAATGACAGTCGGGTGTTGCCTGCCAGCAGATAGGCAGTCTCTGCAATACCCACCCAGGCCAGCGCAAAACCGGGGTCAAGTTCCGTCGCCCGCTGGAATTCCTGCTGTGCGCGGGTGAGGTCTTCGGTGCCGCGGCGTGCCATGAGCTGCCGTCCGAGCAGGTAGGCGTTGTAGGCCGCGAGGTTCTCCGTCGGGCGATCGCTGATGGCCTGCTGTTCCTGGGGGGAAAGTGTCGCTTCCAGCGCGCTGGCGATCATTGCGGAAATTTCGCTCTGGATCGCAAACAGGTTCTCGGCGGTTAACTCGCGGTCGTAGATTTCCGCCCACAGGTGTTCATCGGTTTGGGCATCGATAAGCTGTACGTTGATGCGCACGGTATTGCCGGAACGTTGTACCGCGCCCTCCATGATGGTTGCAACACCCAGCTCCCTGGCGATCTCCGGGATCGGCAGTTCCGTGTTCTTGTAACGCAAAACCGAGGTGCGAGAGATGACCTTGAGTGCGCCGATACGGGCCAGGTTGGTGAGCAGGTCGTCGTGCATGCCTTCGACAAAAAACTCGTCTTCTTCCTTTCTGCTGCGGTTGGCGAAAGGCAGGACGGCGATAGATTGTTTGCTGATGGCAGGTTCGTTGGTGGCTTCGGCTTGAAAAGGGGCCGGATACATTTTCTCGCTATCAATTGTTGTGATCTGTGTCTTTGCGGCTTCAGAAAATGGATCCGGCCCCTTTTCCGAGAACTTGTCGAACAGCAGATAGCCGATGGCGAGCGCCATCAGAATTAATATCGTGTTGTTCAGTTTTTTGCCGGTTTGCGGCGCAATGGACTCGCTGCGATCCACGTCTTTTTCGCGCTTGACACCCTCGGGTGTCAGCTCAAATGCCCAGGCGAAGAACATCGCAATAAAGAAACCCACACCGAGCGCCACGAAGATGGTTTGCAGTACCCAGGCCGGTGCGCCGATGTTATCCAGCAGGATATCTGCGACCTGGATCAACAACCAGGAACTGACCAGGTAGGCGATGCCGACCTTGAACACGTTGCGGCGCTTGAGCTCAGCTATAAAGCTCATCGGTGCACCCTACAGACAAGGTTTTGGTTTTTCTTTGGCACACAAACAAACACGCAGGCCAGAACCTGCGTGGTTATATGTATTTTTGAGCCGACACGAATAACGTTTCGGCGAATTGATTTTCCGAACAAGGACAAGTCGTTTCTACCCCCGCAGCGAACGACAGGCCGATTGACTGAATTTACAACCATTTTCAAGTTGGAAGGCATCCAGGCACCAAGGCGTCCAGGCATTGGGCATGTAATTATTAGTTAATTTCTTTAGGTGATTTCCTGCTTAAAATACGATTTTTACACATATATATGCTTATTTATAGTTGATGAAAGAGAATAATGATACAAATCATTCGCATTGGGGTGAAATAAATAAAATTATGGTTAACTTTAAACCGTCCCGGTTCCTACCATTCTGTTTTGCGTGTTGAGGTTAAGTTGTCGCCGGTTTTTGCGCTAATTCTGTGGTTTTGACCATTGGTCCGAAATACAGTGAATTGATCCACAAACGTTCAGTTCCGCGCCAGAAACCCCGGAAAATCGGATTGTTTGCAAAGCGGACCACCAGACCCTCGCCGTGGCGTTCAGCGATGACCGCAGGCTGACCACTCAATTCGGTCAGTGGCAGTTCCCCGATATAGCCATTGAGCAATGGTTTTTCGGTGTAATGCACCGGTGTCGCAAATGGGTTTTCACTCGCCTTTAACAGCGTGTTGCCTCTGCGTAATAATGGTATTTCATGGTCGTAGCCAAAAGCGATGGGGTGGGTATTATCCAGCTTAACGCTGACAATCGCCCCGGTGGTGGTGCGTTGGGCTTCCTGATTATCGAAGTCAGCATAGGCCATTGGTTGTGACGGCTCTTTGGAATCCTTTTCGCCGGTCTTGTTGTCGCTGCAGCCATCCGACTCGAAACACAGCGACTCAGCCCAGGTTGCAGCGCCCTGTATGGCGACAAGTACGCCACCGTCATTTATCCATGCGGCAATTTCCTGCTTTAATTTTTTGCTGATATCACTGTATTTGCCTTCCACCATTAACAGGTGGGTGTAGTTATGCAGGTCTATCGTCTTCAGCAGGGAGACATCTACCATGACCGGGGGTATTCCCAGGCGTTGATCCAGTTGAAACCAGGCCTCGCCGGCATCGTAGGCGCGTGTACCCGGGCCTACAATCAGTAATGGTTTGACGCGCTTCACGGTGCTGAAATGACTGGTGCCCAGACCGGGTCCGATCATGGTCAACTGGCTGTTGTATGAGTGCACGCTGACATCCGCCTGTTTGAGTATGTCGAAAATGCCGGCACTTTTTTCCTTGTCCTGCAGACCTGCCAGCAAAACCAGGCTGCCTTCGCCGAATGACAAGGTGTCAGAACCGTTGCTGATGCTAAATGGTTTAGTTGCCGCGCGCACCGTGGCGCCGGCCTCCAGCAAGTCCTGCAACACGCCGGGGGCGTTCATTTGTTGCCAGGAGATAATCCATGCGACGGCATCCGGATCAGGCGCGTTGGAACTCAGCAGGGGGCCTTCATTGGAAGTGGCGGGTAGCTTTGCCAGTTTTGCGAAGGGCAGGTTGTAAGCCATCGGCAGATTCACGGTCGATACATCGTAAAATATCGTGTCTTCGAATTGGGTGCGTGTTTCAAGCATGGCCTGTGCCAAACCGAACTGACGCTGGTTCACCGGAATAACCCAGGCGTGCCCGGCTTTGAAAACCTGTCCATCGACAGTGATCCCGGTTTTCAGGGTCTGATACTCGACCTGGTGAAAATCGAACAAGCTCATCAATTCCTGGCCTCTTGCAGGATCATTACCGTCACCGATCACCCACGCCTGAAAACCTGCTTTGGTGGCTCTTTGTTGCATTGCCTGGAAAAACCCGGCCTGGTACTGCTTGAACTTTTCACGCAGTTCATAGGCGCCCTTAAGGGTGGAAAGAGACGAGCGTACCTGGTTGTGAATGGCCTGTGTAAATTCCAATTGACCGGAGTCGCGGTTGTAAATTGCACCGTTCACACGCGGTTGTTCAAACAGAATTCCAATGCTGCCGTTGATGTCCGGATAGGTCGAACCCTTGCCGTAAAAAAAGTCATCGTAATCGTCTTCGGTGAAATACATTTCTCCGGCACTGTCAAAACTTTTCGCGTGGTATGACGCAAGCGCACGGGTCATTTCGAGGTTTTCGCGGGTGGTCAACGGGTGTTGCCTGCTGGGTGCGCCGGGCTGGAAGAAAAAGCCGTCATGCCCGGTTTCATGGTGGTCGGTGAGCACGTGTGGCAACCAGCGGTGGTATTCGGTGATCCGCGCCCGTGATTCCGGGTGGACGAGACTGAGCCAGTCGCGGTTAAGATCAAACAGGTAGTGATTGGTTCTGCCCCCGGGCCAGTCCTGGTGATGGATACGGCCGTCGCGGTCTCCGACCGGATTGAAACTCTTGTTGGAGTTGGACCAACTGGCAAAACGGTCGAGACCATCCGGGTTCAGGCTGGGGTCGAGGATGATAATGGTGTTTTTTAGCAGGTTCTTTACGTATTCCGACTGGGATGCTGCCAGGTACCACGCCACGATCGGCACCGCGTTGCTGCCACTGGCTTCATCACCGTGCACGCTATAACCCATCCATACCACCAGGGGTGCATCCGGATCACCAGTGGTGGTCCCTTTCAGATGCGCCTGGCGAAGCGACTCGAGTTTTGACTGGTTTTCTGCCGAGCTGATGATCACTTGCAGTAGCGGTTTTTGCTCATAGCTATAACCCGTGACCTTAATGCTGACACGGTCTGATTTCTCAGCCAGTGTGTACATGTATTGCACCAGCAAAGGGTGCTGGATTCTCCAGTCACCGGGTTCCCATCCCAATTGAGACTCGGGTGAAGGGATCGATGTATCCATCCCGGCATCGGCGGGCAGGTATTCGGCAGAGTTCATTGCCAGCAATGATGTTGACAGCAGAATTCCAAGTGCGAAGGAAATTATGCGCATGACAGCTTCCATATTATTTAAAACAGGCAAGCATTCTATGTCATGCGCAGCCGATTTGCTCCTGCCCGCGCAGTGTCCTTAAGCACCCTGCGTTCGGTGCGGTGGGTGCTGCACGACGCGCCTGCTGTTACCATAGCGGCTATGAAAACCTTCAAATACCCAGCCTTTGTTTTTGTGGCCCTGTTGTCCGGTACTGTCCTTGCAGATCTCCCCCTGGATCAGATTAAATTACCACCCGGCTTCAGTATTGAAATTTATGCCGAAAACGTTGAAAACGCGCGCCAGATGGCGCTCGGGGATGCCGGCACGCTGTTTGTTGGTAGCCGGAAAGAAGGCAGGCTCTGGGCCTTGACCGATGCGGATGGTGATCAACGGGCGGAGAGTGTCAGGCTGATTGATGAATATCTCAACATGCCCTCCGGTATTGCGTTCCTTAACGGTTCGCTGTATGTGGGCGCGGTGGACAGGATCTTGCGCTACGACAATATTGAAGCGCTTTTGGAGCAACCACCGGAGCCCGTGGTGGTGACCGACACGCTGCCCGATAAGGCGCATCACGGCTGGAAATACCTGCGTTTCGGTGCAGATGGCAAGTTATATATCCCGGTCGGTGCGCCTTGTAACATCTGTGATGAAGATGGGTTTGGTGAGATACGCCGCATGCAACCGGACGGCAGCGACATGGAAGTTTATGCAAAAGGAGTGCGTAACAGCGTGGGCCTGGCTTTTCATCCGGAAAACGGGCAGCTGTGGTTCACGGATAATGGACGCGACATGCTGGGGGATGACCTGCCTGCAGATGAGCTGAACTACGCCCCCCGGGCCGGTATGCACTTTGGTTTCCCCTATTGCCACCAGGGCGATCTGTTGGATGAAGAGTTTGGAAAGGGCAAGGATTGCGCCGATTATTCGCCGCCGGTGGCTAAACTCGATCCGCATGGCGCTTCGTTGGGCCTGGCTTTCTACACGGGTGAAATGTTCCCTGCCGAATATAAAAACCGCTTGTTTATCACCCAGCATGGTTCATGGAACCGAACTGAAAAAAGTGGTTATCAAGTTCTAATTCTGGAAGTGACGCCCGATGGCAAGGTGTTGAATAAAAGCGTCTTTGCGGCAGGTTGGTTACAGGGCCAGGAGGTCTGGGGCCGCCCCAATGATGTGCTGGTGATGCCCGATGGCGCGTTGCTGGTAGCAGATGATCTGGCCGGGGTGATCTACCGGATCAGTTACACAGAATGACCCTGATTCAAATTATTGTCTTATCCCTGATCCAGGGTTTGACGGAGTTTTTGCCGGTGTCCAGTTCGGCGCATCTGATCCTGGGCAGCAAGGTTTTCAACTGGCCTGACCAGGGGCTGGTGTTTGACGTTGCCACACACCTGGGAACATTACTCGCGGTGCTGGTGTACTTCCGCAAGGACCTCTGGAACATGCTGACGCCCTGGTTTGAAACCGGTAAAGAAAACGAAACCTCGCGAAAGCTGGGTTTGACACTGATCGTAGCCAGCATCCCGGCAATTGTCGCTGGCGGCCTGCTGCACAACCTGGTTGAGTCAGGTCTCCGGGATATCCGTGTCATTGGCTTCGCCACCATAGGTTTTGGTCTGTTGTTGTGGTGGGCGGATGCACGTTTTGCCCGTACTAAACAGCTTGCCGAGATGACTATGAAGAGCGGTTTCCTGATTGGTCTGGCGCAAGTGCTGGCGCTGGTGCCAGGTACCTCACGCTCCGGAATCACCATGACCATGGGGCGTATGCTGGGCTTCGATGCAGACACTGCCGCGCGGTTCTCATTTCTGCTTTCGATTCCGATCATAGCTGCGGCTGGTGCATATGGCGTACTGCGGATGCTGATGCATGACGCCCCCATCGACTGGTTACAATTCAGTCTGGCGATTCTGCTTTCCGCCATCGCAGGCTGGCTGTGCATTGCTGCATTTCTTGCGCTATTGCAACGCGTAGGCTTGCTGCCCTTTGTGATTTATCGCCTCGCCCTGGGTTTGGCTCTACTTTGGTTCGCTTTTTAAGAAATTCAGCACCATAACAGTGCATGATCGATTAATCGGTGCGATAATGGTGCATTGATGAATTCTTCCGACTGTAGCAAGGTCTAATGGGCGCGATGAAAATCACTATTACGTAGCTAAATGTTGTGAATTAGCTCTTAAAATCGATGGTTCAAATTTTTTTCCAGAATTTGACCGTTTCGTTCTGTTTGGCACAACTTCTGCATATATATACTGACCCATTTTGGACCTCTTTCAAAGTAATAGCATAGGAACAATAGACATGAGTATAGAAAAAATAAAGAAAATGATAATCGATGAAGCGGTTACATTTGTTGATTTACGTTTTTGTGATGCCTTGGGCAAAGAACAGCACGTCACCATGCCCATCAACGCGGTCGACGATGATTTTTATGAAGATGGCAAAATGTTTGATGGCTCTTCCATCAAGGGTTGGAAAGGCATCAATGAATCCGACATGGTTCTGATGCCCGATCTTGATTCTGCTGTCATGGATCCTTTTATGGAGCACAGCACGCTGATTCTGCGTTGTGATGTACTGGAACCCGATACGATGGAAGGTTATAGCCGTTGTCCGCGTTCATTAGCTAAACGCGCTGAAGCCTTTCTGCAATCCTCGGGTATCGCTGATGCGGCCTATTTCGGCCCTGAGCCTGAGTTCTTCGTTTTCGACAGCGTGAGTTTTGGCACAGACATGCATTCGACCTTCTACAAGATTGATTCGGAAGAAGGTGCCTGGAATACCGGGTCGGACTATGACGAAGGCAATCATGGTCACCGTCCACGTGTAAAAGGTGGATATTTCCCGGTCCCGCCAGTCGATAGTTTGCATGAACTGCGCGCCGATATTTGTGAAATATTGGAAAAAATGGACGTGCCGGTTGAAGTGCATCACCATGAAGTGGGCACTGCCGGTCAGTGTGAGATCGGCACCAAGTTCAGCACGCTGACGCGTAAAGCAGATGAGGTGTTGATCTTCAAATACGCGACCCATAACGCTGCGCACAACTCCGGTCGTACCGCCACCTTTATGCCAAAACCCCTGGTAGGTGATAACGGTTCAGGTATGCACGTGCATATGTCATTGTTTAAAGATGGCAAGAATCTGTTTGCCGGCGAGGGCTATGGTGGATTGTCAACAACCGCCCTGCATTATATTGGCGGAATTTTCAAGCACGCCAGGGCTCTGAATGCTTTTGCGAACTCAACCACCAACAGTTACAAACGTCTGGTTCCGGGTTTTGAGGCGCCGGTGATGCTGGCTTACTCAGCCCGTAACCGCTCAGCTTCCTGCAGAATTCCTCACGTTGCCAGCCCGAAGGCGCGGCGTATCGAGGTGCGTTTTGGTGATCCGGCGAGCAATTCCTACCTGATGTTTNCNGCCTTTCTGCTGGCNGGTATTGATGGCATCATAAACAAGATTGATCCGGGCCCGGCAATGGACAAGGATCTCTATGATCTGCCACGTGAGGAAGTCAAAAAAATTCCGCAAGTCTGTTCCAGCCTGGACCAGGCACTCGACGCGCTGAGTGCAGACCGGGATTTCCTGAAGGCCGGCGGTGTCTTTGATGATGACATGATTGATGCTTATATCGAACTGAAGATGGAAGAGGTGACACGTTTCCGCATGTCCACCCATCCGGTTGAGTTTGATATGTATTATTCTATATAAAGGGACTGTCATTCGGCAGTTCCACAGTAACCGGTACGCCCCGCAGAGTGCGGGGCGTTAATGGCCGGTAGCAGGTTGGAGACTGGCGATGGAAAAAATGAATTACAGAACACTTCTTATGATCCTTTTCGCGTTTTCACTGGTGATAACAGCCTCTGAGTTGGCGGCACAGGTGTACAAGGTTGTCGATAAAGATGGCAATGTGACCTTCACCGACAGACCTCCGGCGGATGACGCCATACCCATGGACCTGCCACCGATTAGCGTGATTGAAACGCCTGATTATGGTGCAACGCCGGGTGCAGCAAATAGCGATCCTGCAGTTGATGCTGAAGGTGAAGAGGTATCTCTGAGGTCTCTGCGGAATACCTATCGGGGTTTTGCAATTGTTTCGCCACAACAGGAAGATTCACTCTGGGGGCCGGATGGTCCTGTATCTATCGTCTGGAGTGCACCTACCGCTTTGAAGGAGGGTATGCAGGTGACCATATCCCTGAATGGTAACAAGCAAAAACCGACCACCGATCGGATGATTGTGGTCACCGATTTACCACGGGGTGAATTTATTATTTCGGCGGTGTTAACCGATTCGAGAAATCGAACCATTGCGACTGCAGCGCCGGTCACCTTTTTCGTAAGACAGCCCGGTCTTGGTCTTGGTCTCGGTACTGATGTCAAAAACCGCAACGGCGCCAGGTCCCAGGTTGGCGGCTGATATGAAAGCGTTTATCCGATGCTTGATTCGCTTTCAACAGCGGTAATAAAACTGGATGACCTGGGCTGCGTCCGGGACATGAACACAGCCGCCGAGCATTGTCTTGCAACTGGAAGGGAGCGTGTCCACGGTTGGTTGTTCCGGGATATTGACGGTGTTCCTAAAGAATTATCTGAGGCGATTTCGGCAACTGCCAGCGAACAGCGCGGGCGTCATCTAAGTGAGTGCAGACTGGCTGGCGGATTATTCGACTGCACCATTCAACCCGACTCAGGGCAGGGTATGCTGCTGGAATTTTATGACCTCAAATGGCAACAACAACAAAACAAAATGCAGCAGCGTGAGGTTCAAACCGGGATGATGGATCTGATCAGGCGCAATCTGGGTCATGAGATTCGTAACCCGCTGGGCGGAATTCGTGGTGCCGCACAAATGATGGCCGCCGAACTGGCCGATCGTGAATTAGGCACGCTGGCCGAACTGATCATGCGTGAGGTGGATCGTATTGACGAGCTGCTGGCGCGGTTCGGGCAATCTGAGCTCGAATGCAAACCACTTGATATTCATTACGTCCTACAGGAAACCACGCAGTTATTACGTCTGGAATCTGCCGAAAAAGTAAATATTATTCAGAACTATGATCCGAGTATTCCGGAGATTTCAGCAGATTCTTCAGCGCTGCGACAGGTGTTCCTGAACCTGCTACGCAACGCCTTTCAAGCGGGCGCAACGGAGATCGAAATTCGAACCCGGGTTGACTTTGACATTACCCTGTTACAGCCGGGTATGAGCCGTGCTGTCCGCCTGGATTTCATGGACAATGGCCGCGGGGTGCCGGAATCGCTGCGCAGTATGTTATTTCTGCCACTGGTGACCGGCAGGCGTGACGGGACCGGGCTGGGTCTCGCCCTCGCGCAGCAAATTGCGGCTGCCCACAAAGGTTTATTGACCTATGCGCCACTGGAACCCGGTAGCCGTTTCACACTTAGATTACCGCTGCAACGGTCTCATGACTGAATCGGTGCTGGTGTGGGTGGTTGATGACGATGAAGCCATCCGCTTTGTGTTGGTCCGGGCGCTCAGCCGTGCCGGTTATTTAACCGAAAGTTTTGGCAGTGTGGCTGCTGTTACCGCCGCGCTCGATGAATCACAACCTGCTGTTATTATTACAGATATACGCCTTCCGGATGCGGATGGACTGAGCGTTTTGGCTGCGCTGGATTCACGTAATATCGTCGTCCCAGTGATCGCCATGACCGCGTTCTCTGATTTGAAGCAGGCGGTTGCCGCCTTTCAGTCGGGTGTTTTCGATTATCTCTCAAAACCGTTTGATCTCGACAAGGTGCTTGCCGTGGTTGCCCGGGCATCCGCAGTTCCTGCTGTTATTGCGGAACAGCCGGAGCCGGACGTATCAAACCAAATGATCGGTGACTCAACCGCGATGCAGGAGGTCTTTCGAACCATCGGCCGCTTGTCACGTTCGACGATCAGCGTGTTGTTGACCGGTGAGACCGGTAGTGGCAAGGAAGTGGTCGCACGCGCACTGCATCAGCACAGCCCCCGTTCCAAGGCGCCTTTTGTCGCCATCAACACGGCTGCAATTCCGACGGAATTGTTGGAGTCGGAACTATTCGGGCATGAAAAAGGCTCATTCACCGGCGCGCATACAAGGCACCCGGGGCGTTTTGAAGAAGCTGCCGGTGGGACGCTGTTTCTCGACGAAATTGGTGATATGCCCTTGCCATTACAAACCCGTCTTCTGCGAGTGCTGGCTGAAGGTGATTATTACCGCGTCGGCGGGCGGGATCTGTTACGCGCCGATGTGCGGGTGCTTACGGCCACCCACCAGGATTTACAGAAAAAAATTGCCGAAGGAAGTTTTCGCGAAGATCTTTATCATCGCTTAAATGTGATTACTATCGAGTTGCCGCCGCTGCGTGAACGTACTGAAGATATCCCCTTGCTGGCGCGACATTTCCTGCGCCAGGCAGCAAAGGAAATGGGGCTTGAAGAAAAACATTTAATGCCGGAAACCATCAGTGTACTGCAACAAAAAGCCTGGCCGGGTAATGTCCGGCAGTTGCAGAATCTTTGTCAGCAATTGTGTGTGATGGCCCCCGGCGAGCAGATTCTGCCTGTTGATTTGCCTGCCAGTTTGAGAGATAGACACGCCGTAAACGAGTCCGGTGATTCCTGGTCAGATGCACTGCGGAGCTGGACCCGCAAGGCCTTGTTTAGCGGTCAGGCTGACCTGATGTCTACGGCCCGCGGTGAGTTTGAGAAAATCATCCTTGATTGTGCGCTTGAACACACCGGTGGCAAACGGGTGGAAGCCGCCCGCTTACTGGGTCTTGGGCGTAATACTTTGACCCGGAAACTCAATGAGTTTGAAGACAGGTAAGGGGCCGCCTTCCCCGGTCAAATGACCGGCGGTACACGCAGGTTAAAAGTTACCGGGCCATCGTTGATCAGGCTGACCTGCATATGGGCACCAAAGCAACCACTTGGAACCTCACCGAGTTCAGCGCGGGCTGATTCAAGCAGGTAATCAAATAACCTTCTGGCTTCTGCCGGCTCAGCCGCCGGGGTGAAGCTGGGGCGGTTGCCGCTGTTGGTATCGGCAGC
>BS_KBA_SWE02_21mDRAFT_10000499_pt1 | contig 14763 bp, 12 predicted proteins | sample BalSeasSWE02_21m_FD_9196 | JGI IMG/M metagenome (IMG submission 9196)
ATTCTTTATTGAATTGGTTCGACAAAACAATATTAGGGGGAGCAAAATAAGAAAAAGCCTTTACAGAAATGTAGAGGCTTTTTTTGTGTTTAATTTTGTGAAGCATTGTTAACTCTGCCAAGAAGCGCTATAACCATATTTCTTTTATTTGTTCGATACTCACTTAAATAAAATGTTTAATAAAATTAACAAAAAATTAAACAAAAAAAAGNCTTATTACTTTTAAATTATATTTACTTTTGTTGTTATGAATATTATAATTGATATTTTAAAAAGTATTTTAAAAGCGCGTTACTTGCTAAAAGCAGGTTTCAATATTTTTCTTTTTTCCCTCCTAGTTTTGGTTAATTTATCATGTAATTCTAGTGACATGGAATCTGTTGTTGAAGATTCAACTGTCCCGACTAATGATAATCCCCAAACTTCAGAATCAATCAGTGAAATAATATTTCAAAATGGATTTCTAGAATTTGCTCAGGCTACACAATATGTTAATGAGGAATTATATACTGCACTTATAGAAATATTTGATACCGGCACAGATCCACATACAGTGTTTATTCCTACTGATGAGGCTTTTTATAAACTATATGATTGTCTGGGTATGAAGACAAGAGATATTTCTGAAATTGATAATCCAGCATTTGTTAGAGACATCTTGCTAAATCTTGTAGTTAGAGAAAGATATACCCTTGATAGTTTGATTCAAAGCAATCAGGATATAAAAGTCAAAACATACTTTGGTGAATGGCTGACCGTTAAAAGTGATGGGAGTATTNAGAGTGTTGTGAATTCTTCGTTTATAGATGTAAATGAATCGAATAAATTTGCTTCAAACGGTATAGTTCATGTTATTAATGATGTGCTCTTACCAATTGAGGTTTCCTGTACAGAGGATGACTAGTAATTTCAATTAATTTTACCTAGTTTGATTGATTTTAGTTTTAAAAGATTCAGTAGGATTTTTAAATTATAACTAGTTTTTCAATATAGAAAATTTAATTATCAAGAATATAAATTCTAATTGAGATAATAAGTTGCTTACACTGGTTGGAAAAATGAAAATAAAAACAACCCTATAATTTACAAAAAATTATAGGGTTGTTTTCGTTAAATATGCTTCACGGCATTAATCTTAAAAACCTATTTCAATAAGCTGATGGTTAGGAATTCCTTTTAAACATTATTTAGTAGAATGTCACCTAAGCTAATCTCTTTTTTAACCTTCTTATTTGAAATGTATTCTGGTAAATATGTAAAAGTTGAAACAGCAATGGATCATGATTATAAAAAATAGGAAACGAATAATTTTCATTACCTTGAACAGAGTCTAAAAATAATCATAAAATGCCTTTTCTAAAAGCAAGCTCATTAATTTTCATCTTTGTAAGCATGTTTTCCTGTATTACCGAAAAAACCGGTAATGCTGAAGAGACGTGGTGGAAAGAAACTGTTTTTTATGAAATTTACATGCCCAGTTATAAAGACAGTAATGGTGATGGTTATAGTGATTTTATTGGATTAACATCAAAGCTGGATTATATTCAAAATCTGGGAGTTAAAGGTATTTGGTTAACACCTTTTTTGCAGTCTCCAAAGGTTGATAATGGGTATGATGTTTCAGATTATTATCAAATGGATGCAACCTATGGATCATTAGAAGATTTTAAGGTTTTCTTGAAAGAGGCACATAGAAGAAACATAAAAATTATTATGGATTTGGTTTTGAATCATACCTCTACAGAATCAAAATGGTTTAAAGAGGCAAAAAAATCAAAGGATAATCCCTATAGAGATTATTATATTTGGAAAGATGCGCCAAACAACTGGGAATCCTTTTTTGGGGGTTCGGCATGGGAATTTGATAGTCTAACAAACCAATATTACTATCATAAGTTTGATATAAAAATGGCCGATCTTAATTGGCAAAATTTAAAAGTTATTGAAGAAATTCAAGATGTTTTAAGGTTCTGGTTGGATTTGGGTGTTGATGGATTCCGACTGGATGTCATTAATTTTTTAACTACAGAAGGCATCACTCTTGAAAATCCAAAAGACGAAAATGGAAATCAAAGACACCTTTATGATATTAATCAAAAAGGGGTAAAACAAGCCATGAAAACCATCAAGAGAACCATCAACGAATATGACGATCGTTTCATTGTTGGTGAAATAGGAAGTAATAAAATTGAGGTATTAAAACAATATCAGGGAACGGAATTACTGGATGTTGTTTTTAATTTCAATTTTGGAGACCTCAAAGAATTTTCAGCAAAGCGTATTTTTGATGAGCTGCAGAGTATGGAAAAAAACATGAGCAATTATCCAACCTTGTTTTTTGGAAGTCATGATATGCCACGACTTAAAAGTCGTTTGGCAAAAAATAATTCTGAAAGAGCTGAAGCTTTAGCTGCTCTAATGTTAACAGCAAAAGGCGTTCCTTTTGTTTACTACGGTGAGGAAATTGGTATGGAAAATATTGAAGCCAACTCCTTGGATGAAATGATGGATATTCAGGCCCGTACTCATTATAAAATAGCTCTAAAAAACGGGAAACCTAAAGAGCAGGCAATTAAAATTGGCAATGATTACAACAGGGNTAAATCCAGAAGTCCAATGCAATGGAATGACGGGAAATATGGAGGATTTTCAAATGAGAAAGCATGGATAAAAGTAAACCAAAATTACATTAAGTTGAATGTTGAAAATTTAGAGAAGAATAAAAGCTCACTGCTTAATAAGTATAAAAAACTAATATCATTAAGAAATTCTGAACAAGTCCTTCAATATGGTCAATACGTACAATTATCTTTTTTAAATGATTTGATAATGTTTACTCGATCATTTAATGGGGAACGGATTAAGTGTTACTTTAATTTTGGTGAAAATTCTAAAGAAATAATTTTAAAAAAGAACGAANNNGTTCTNACTTGGGGAGTTAAAAATTGAACCTAATAACTATTTAATTATTAAATAATTTTATATCTGACCCTCCCCTTAGAGATTATCTTTCTTGTCAATAATCAGCAAGAGTTTGTAAATAAACAAGAGCTTGATTACTTTTCTTCTTTGATTTTCCCAGGATAGTTTGGAATATTAAGTCCTAAGAAAATATTATGCGGCGCTATTTGAAGATCTCCTTTGTTCAAAACTTTTAAAATTCCACTACCACCTCTGTTTTCAAGCTTTTTTCTCTTTTCCTCTGTAAGTAAAATGTCATCATCAAAAACAAATTCATCAATGTAATATTCCTTGTCTATATTAGGTTCTTTGATTGTGGGATGAATATGAGCTTCAAAGTCAGTATTGGGATAGGATCCAGGTCGTACAGTGTAAATTGAGTATTCTCCATTTTTATTTGATTTTACCCAACCTCGAATATAGCCATGCCTAACCACTCGCTTGTCTAAACCTGCTTTATAGGAATAATATCCATTTATGTCAGTATGGTAGTAGTAAAGAATAACATTTTCAGCAGGTGTTTTACCATCTAGTTTATAAATAGTTCCTGTAATAAGAAGTTTTTGTCCGTTTTGTGTCCATCCTGCACTTGTGTCTATATCCTTTATTTTATCAGGCATTCCTATATAAATAAAGTCTCCGTTCTCAAATGGACCTCCTACCACTTTTTCATTCTTTGTCTTGTCATTTGAGTTTTTCTGACTGGTTTGTCCTTTACAGTTCGTTAAACAGATGCATAGAAAAACCAAAAAAAGGAACTGAATAAATCGTTTCATATTTAAGTCGTCTTTTTAAAGTTAAACATAAAAATTAATATAGCATTTTGCCCTAATTATGTTTTGGGAGGAGTGTAAAGTTATTTTACTTGCCCCCTAACCAAGTGGCCCTATGCCATAAGGTCTCCAACGGCCCTTGTTTATGATTTTGGGCCCAATATTTACAAAACTTACCCATAAGTATCGTTAATATTAACCCAATTAAAATACCATAAGTGGCACCTGTGTATTTATAAATTCCTAGACCCCATCCATAGTATATGCTTGAACCTATAATGGATTGAATAATGTAATTAGATAAACTCATTCTACCAAATGATGAGAAATACGTGAGCTTTTCCTTGAGATATTTTTTATGAAACATAATGGTCAATCCGGAAACTATAATTATCATAAACGCAAAATTTGTCCATGCAGTTTCTATCGTGCCTACAGACCTGCTTATAATATCGCTTTCTATTAAAGTGTTTAGGTTTTTTTGAATGATAAAAAGCGGGATAAACGCCATTGTGGCGATAAGTAACGTTTTATTCCAGAATATTTTACTTGTGTCAGTCCATCTGAATAAATTTCTTTTACCTAAAATATAGCCATATAGAAAGAGAGCTAAAATGCTAAAAAACCTGCCATTCTCCCAATTCCAAAGTAAAACACCGGTCTTTCCGTTTGTCAGATTTCCAACTGCAGTTTCATAAAAGGATTTATGAGGAATATATTCCATCATTTTTCCAAAATAGGTCCAAGAAACGGGATTGTTTATTTTTTCTAAGGGATGCTGAAACGCATAAAACAAGTTCCACCACTCATAGGGGAGCAGCATTAAAAAGGAGGCTATCCATAAAATAGATTTTTCACTTAATTTAGTCAAGGGTATCAGAAATAGACCAATGACAGCATAAATAGATAAAATATCACCTTGAAAGAATACAGAGTTTAATATTCCAAAACCAAGTAATAAAAACAAGCGCCATGCAAATCTGCCTCTAAAATGTTTTCCTTTATTTTCTTGATTGGTCAATTGAATGGCAAAAGTAACCCCAAACATTAAGGCAAAAATAGCATAAGATTTCCCTCCAAACATAAAAAACATGAAGTCCCAAATCATTTTATCTAATCCCACCATCCATGTAGGTAGATTGTCGGGGAAATAATACACATCAAAATGTTCAATATTGTGAAGTAACATAATAGAAACTATGGCAAACCCTCTTATAACATCAAGTATAACAATACGCGAATTTTGATTACTATTATTCATAAGTGGAAATTATAATTTGGTGAGAGAGAAATCCTTGATGAATAAAGACTATTTTTAATATTGGTTATTATTTTGGTCGGTGATTCATTCATAGCAACAAATATATTAATGTTTGATTTGGGCACTTAAAATTCTAGGAGGATTTTTATGTTAAAAACCAAGTTAGCAAAAGTGAGGGACAGATACAAAGCTGATAATAGTTTTATAAAGGAGTTAAATATTGTTAAAAAAACTATTCAAAAACAACATCATCTAAATAAATATTTTGGGGTGAACCATATGCATTTGAAAATACAACCAACCCAGAACGGATACAACTAAGGTCCAGATTTTTGACATTGATAGTGTATTTTTTCCATTTAGTGTTTAATTTAACTTCCATTGATTTTTTAGAAGTATCAGGAAATGGCTTGTCTTTTCCTATTAATCCAAAGCCAATAGTAGCAACGACATTTTTTTTGCTGGCTTTTGCCCAGAAACTAAATTCATTCGCTTTAATTATTTCATAACCACCTAAATTTTCTCCCCAATCATTTGGGGGGTCAACAAAGGCAATACCATACCAATCATGGTCTGCATTATAACTTATTTTAATTGATGATTCTCCTGAATGCACATCCTCCTTGTTATTGAGGTCTACTGTAATGAATTTGTAATTTCCCATATATCCGGTAGGACTGTACGGTAAATAATCACCATCATTATAAACATAAAATGGCAATTCAGTTTTAGCTACTAGATACTTTTTGTTTTTAGTATCTTCATCTGAAACGATAATGGAAGCAGATGCAATGCCCATGTTGTTAAAAGTGTCCTTTACATTTACATATACTTTTATAGAACCGTTTTCTTTTGGTAATTGTATCTCAAAACCACCTGTTAAATTACCTCTAAAATTAAGTTTGTTAATCTGGTCTCTTCTTTTACGGCTGCCCGTTCTCTGATTGTAATAAAAACTGACATCCAGGTTTTCATGCTCAATATCAATGACCTCTAAAGTTACAGGAACCCATGTTTCACTTTTTATTTTAGTATCTGGTAATTGAAATTTTTTTATTTCAGGAACATTGTTAACAGGCTTTTGTCCTGTATAAGCTTCTCTGATGGCCCAATACTGTGGGCGGAACATACCTTTATGATGTGTCAAAAACCAGGGTGAGCCAAAATTGTTATCATTAGCATAATGAAAAACATAGACCCCTAAAGCATTGGGTTTGTTTTTAATCCAATCATGATAACCAAGCACTATGGCATCATATTTTTCTTTATCAGTGGGCTCTATTTTTATGTCATTTTTTTTTGCTTGTATATCCCACTCACCGGTTACTCCAAATTCTGTAACAATATATGGTTTGTCAATGCCTCTCTTTGCTAGTTCTTCAGACAAAAAATTAGCGCCTGCACCATAACTATTTAAACCATAGATATCAATTGAAGGAACAAATTTTTGCCACCAATCGAGTCCGAAAGTCCAGGCATCTACAGACGTTATAGGATGATTATCATCTGTTTTTTTGATGACGCTGCAAATTTTTTCCAATAGTTTTGAATAGGCTTTTTTTTCAGCATCTGTTGCTATGTTTAAATAGACTTCATTTCCAATGCCCCAGGTAAGTACGGCAGGATGATTTTTATATTTTTCAACAATTTTAATGGCATTATAATACATGTCCTCCATGCCTTTGGAGTCTTCTAAATAATTAAAACGGTCATCATCTTCCATACCGGGCCGACCATGACGCATCCAAATCCCAACCATTACTTTAATGTCAAATGAATGAGCAACATCCAAGAGCTCTTGCGTATTATCATTAGTTCCCCAAAGCCTAATACTATTAACACCTAAAGTTTTTAAGTCTTTAAAATAACTTTGATAATTTTCCACATCCTGGTCATATCCAAAAGTGACCCCTTTAATGTCAAATGGTTTTCCATCAACTAGTAATTCCCAAGAATTAGTGTTTTTATGGAGGGTAGTTTGAGCTTTAATCTGTGAACTTATAAAACAAAGAAAAAGAACGATAATGGCTAAATAATTTATTTTTTTTCTCATTCTTGAAGTTTTTTAATTTAAAGCAAACAAGTTACTAAAAAGATAAGGATTTTGGGCAGAAAACACCGCTGTTATTAGGTTCACAAGGTTTAGAAGTTTGTTTTGACATTCAATTTTTAATTTAATAATGAATACCATTTAAAGGAAATATCAGATTTAGTTGGCATCTGTTAAAATATATTATATCTTTAAAAAAAGATAAAGTTTAACTAAACCAAAAACTTATAAAAAATGGAAGGATATTGTGTAAAATGTAAAGACAAAAAAGAAATCAAAGGTGCTGCTGAAGTAACTATGAAAAATGGCAGAAAAGCAATGAAGGGGAAATGCCCAACTTGTGGAACAGGAATGTTTAGAATTCTTGGAAAATCTTAAGTCAATACAGAGCAAAAAAAGATCTAAATCTTTACAAAAAAAGCTATTTAATTTCTTAAATAGCTTTTTTTTATGCATTAATCAGATTTTTCTAAATGGCTTTTTAATGGTCCATTGCTGCTTTTAGCCCTGCTATCAATTGATTAATATCTTCCTTGCTGGTGTAATGTAAAAAGGAAATTCTCAATACTCCAGGTTGTCTTGGGATATGCATATCCGTAAGTGGGCGAACTGCATAAAAATGCCCCATTCCCAACATCAATTTGTGCTCGGTTAGAGTCGCATAAACTTTTTTTAAATCTTTGTTTTTAGGAATAATTGAAACGATTGGAGCTCTTGCTTCAATAGTGTCTGGGCCAATAATTTGAATGTCATTTCGAGATCTTAAAAAGTCAAGAAGGGTCTCCAGCAATTCCTTTTCATGATCATCAAATAATTTATGGAGAGCGCTGTTTTTTTGAGCAGGAGGTTCATCCTTGTCAAAGTGATGTTCATATATTGCATCAAAATAATCAATGATGCCGCTGGCAGCAGCAATTTGAGCATGATCCGGACCTGCAGGTGTTAACATACTTCTTGTGATGCCTTCTTTAAAAAAATGAGATTGATTCTCCATTTTTGTTATCAAACTATTATTAACATACATCAGACCTAAATGAGGACCGAAGGTTTTATATAATGAAAAAAGATATATATCGGATTCCAAGTCTTTTATGTCTGGGAAACCATGAGGGGCGTAACCCACACCATCTACTACAGATAGTGCTCCATACTTATGAGCCCTTTGGCTGATTTCTTTAACCGGATTAACGTGACCTATAATATTGGAACAATGAGGAAAAGCGACCATTTTTGTTCGTTCGGAGAATAAACCATCTAATTCATCTAAATCTAACAATCCGGTTTCTGAATTCACATGCCATTCTAAAATTTTAATGCCTTGACTGGCTAACTTTCTCCATGCGCCGGCATTGGCTTCATGGTCTTGGCAGGAAACAATAATTTCATCACCATCTTTCCACATGGGACGCATGGCATGTGCCAAAACATAAATATTTTGTGTTGTTGAGGGGCCAAAATGAACTTCTGAATCTTCAACATTCAGGTAATCAGCGAATCGTTTATACGAAGCTTCCATTAATTCGCCCGCCAGCATAGAGGCAGGATAAGGGTAATTTACCTGCACCTTGTTTTTCATATAAAAGCTGGTCAATCTGTTAATAAATTGAATGCAAGGGTAGGATCCACCGGCATTTTCAAAAAAGGCCCATCCATTGAGAGAAGGTTCTGAAAAAGCTGGAAATTGCGCGCGTACAAATTTTAAATCAAGTTTCATATCTAAATAAATGCTTTTTTTAAGTTATGTAAGATACGATATAATAAAAGGTTTTTCATTTACAAATTCGCTTATAATTGTTATCTTACTTACGTAACTATTTTATTCTACATCAATGTTATTTTTGTTTTTAAACGGTGCCATAATCATATTCATTTTGATGAGTTTGTTATGGGTTTTAAGTGTTTATATAAAAAACGTGAGTATTGTTGATATATTCTGGGGCCTGGGTTTTGTAATAGTCAATGGGGTTTATTTTCTTCTTTCAGAAGGGTATTATTCTAGAAATGTAATATTGCTTTTTTTAGTAAGCATATGGGGACTTAGACTATCCATATATCTGGCATACAGAAATATAGGAAAAGGAGAAGATTTTAGGTATCAGGAGTTTAGAAGGCATTATGGTGTTNACAGGTATTGGTGGGTTAGTTTTTTTCAGGTCTTTTTATTGCAAGGGGTTTTAATTCTATTGGTTNCNTTACCATTATTAGGGGCCCATTTTTATACTGAAAAAAATGAGTTAATGTGGCTGGATTACATGGCTATTATAATTTGGATAACAGGTTTTATTTTTGAATCCTTTGGTGATTTTCAGTTAGCCAAATTTAAAAATAACCCAAATAATAAGGGAAAGGTTTTAGACACGGGGCTNTGGAAATACACCAGACATCCAAATTACTTTGGCGACACCTTAATATGGTGGTCTTATGCCTTGTTTTGCCTTGCCTCTGGTAGTTATTGGCCTATGGTTGGTTCAGTATTAATGACTTTTTTAATTATTAAAGTGTCAGGGGTCGCTCTTTTAGAAGTTTCCTTAAAAAACAAAAAACCCGATTATCAAGAATATGTCAGAAAGACAAATTCTTTTTTCCCTTGGTTTCCAAAAAAGTAAATGATGTTGAGCTACCTTAAAAGTAATATCTGGTTTATTCTCTTTATTTTATGGGGATTACCGCTGACGCATTACAGAAGTAAATTTAGAAAAATTGTGTATCAGACAGATAGCTGGATCATTAATATAAAGCCTTTATTTATTAAAGAAATTAAGGCCTTATTTAGTAATATGTATCCCAATGATATGAACTATAAAAAACAAAGAAATTTCTATTTGTTTTATTTAACAATCTATTTGATTTTATTTCTTTTGTATTTGAAATATAGTAATAATTAGTGTCTGAAATAAAAAAATTATTGGAGATTGTGTGAATACTAAATTCCTCACCTTTATTAAAATTTTACGCTTATCAAAAAGGACAATTCACGAATGAATTCTATTTTAGACAACCCTATTTGGAACGCCCTCATAACAAGAGATGCAAACCATAATATTGGCTCGGAAAACTTAGCTTTTTTTGATGCGGATATAGCACCATTTATTGGGATGCCATTTTGGGATAAAAACAGCCAAAAGGTATTATTTAATAACGTAGATGCCAATCGGAAATGGTTTTTATTAATTGGAGAGAAAGTACATTTTATTGAAGAATTGGAAATGGTTTTAACATTACCATTATATCAATTTACTTGTACTAACCTTAAGGAGGTGCCAAAAACGAAAAAGCCAATGGAAATTGTCAAGTTAGATGAAAGGCATATCGAAGAAATGATTATGCTTACTAAACTTACCAAACCGGGGCCATTTGCTAAACGCACTATTGAGTTTGGAGGTTATTATGGGATGTTTGAAGACGGCAAATTAGTGGCCATGGGTGGAGAACGCTTACATGTTGAAGGCTATACAGAAATTAGTGCCATATGCACACACCCTGATTATCAGGGCCTGGGTTATGCGGCAAAAATAACGCATCATTTAGCAAAATCAGTACTTGATAAAGGTTTAATACCCTTTCTACATGCCGTGCAGATAATGTAAAAGCGATTTCAATGTATGAGCGGTTAGGCTTTCAAATAAGAAAAGAAATTCAGTTTTATATCATTAAAAAACGATTGATTTAAACGCTATTTTTTTCTGCTATAAACACATAAAACTGATAGGGTTTAAAGGATAGAAATTCATTGTCTTTACCAATTAAAACATAAGATTTATCAAGTAAGTTATAAAGTTTTATTGCTTTATTTTTTATGGAATTAAATGCGAAAAAAGTCAAATATTGAGGCTCAGGGCTATAATTGAATAAGCAAAAAACCTGTTTTTCTTTCAAAGTTCTTTTAAAACCTACGATCGATCTGTTATATGATTCAAGCCATTGCACATTGTTACTGTCATTAAAGACCTCATGATTTTTTCTAATTTTTAATATGGTTTGTAAACCTTTAAAAATGCGGTTTTCTACCGTGCCCGTTATTTTTACTTTAGCATTTTTTTTCCAATCAATCTTGGGGCGATGCATCCAGCGGTTATCGTAACTTTTTCCTGGATCTTCCATATAGGAGTAGTCATTAGTATAGCCACACTCATCTCCATAGAAAATCATTGGAATACCACCAAGTAAAATACTATTGGCCTGCATGAGTATTATTTTATCTATAGACAGTTGAATAGCTTCCTTGTCATTCTTATTTAGGGCTTTTTCCAGGCCACATAAAGACGCTAATGTTCCGGAAATTCTGGCATCATTTGTTTTTGGATTGACTCCGAATAAATCGCCGGAAGATGGACTTGAAACTAAACGCCCACCGAGATAATTTTTGAGATATTCTCTATGAAGATAGGGATTATATCCCACCTGTTCAATGTAATAATCTTCAAAACCTAAACCAATATCGTCATGACATCGCGTATAATTTATCCAGGTAGTCCCATTTGGTTTTTGAAGAATGGTATGCTGATTCGCCAGCATATTTCTGGTATCAGTAGTCGCTAAGGCATCCCATTGAAGCGCCATTTGTGTGGCATTATAAGCTAAATCACATTCATGATTGGTAAAGTAGCCTTTACCGAAATACTCTAAAATTTGTTTTGGAGCTACAATNGCTTCACCCAAAATAGCCATTCCTGGCGTTGCAACTTCAACAGCTACCTTTATAAACTGAAGAATGGTGTGCGCTTCTGGTAGGTTTTGGCAAGTAGTTCCCATTTGTTTCCAAATAAAGGCAGGCGCATCAATTCTTAAAATATCAACTCCTAAATTGGCATAAAAGAAAATAGTATCCAACATGGCTTTTAATACCTGTGGGTTTGTAAAATTTAAATCCCACTGATAATTATGAAATACAGACATGACCCATTTATTCATCTTTTTGTCATATGAAAAACTACCGGGAGAACTTTCAGGAAATACATCAGGCATAGTTTCTTCCATTTGATCGGGAATACTCCTGTCATTATAGGTGTAATAAAAATCTTGATAATAGGCATCGCCTTGGCGTGCTTTGTTGGCCCAATTGTGTTGGTTTGAAGTGTGATTGAGAACGATATCAATCATCATATACATTTCTTTTTCTTGGAGAGAAGTTTGAAGATGTTTTAAATCTTCAATGGTTCCAAAGCGCTTATCAATAACGCGGTAGTTTGAAACGGCATAGCCGCCATCACTGGCGCCTTCAGGGCTTTCAAAAAGAGGCATTAAGTGCACTAAACTTACTCCAATTTCTTGTAAATAGTCAAGTTTTTCAGGCATAGCACTTAAGCTTCCCGCAAATCGATCTACATAAAGACTCATCCCAACAAGGTTGCTGCTTAAAAACCAAGTGCCTTCTTTTTGTTTTTGCTCATCGCGTTTTAAAAATTGAGGATGTCGTTCTAGGTAGGCTTTAACAATTAACTCCAGCATTTGATTAAAAACGGTATCAAAATCTGCTCTTTTCGAATAAAGTTGAGAGAATAGGTAATGAAGAAGTTGCGCATTACCGATGAATCTATCAATAAAGGCCTGATGTTTTATTCCTTTAATTTTATTTTTTTCGCAAACCGCGTGAATTATTGAGAATAAAGCGTTGTTTTCCATAATTAATCAAAAACTTTTATTAGGTCACAAATCTAATATACTTACTTTAAATTATGAGGTTATTGAGATAAGTTAATTTGAAATAACTTGATAAATAACCAATTATGAGCAATCAATTAGTGACTCCACCAGGATTCGAACCTGGATCTAAAGTTTAGGAAACTTTTGTTCTATCCCTTGAACTATGGAGCCAAAATAAAAAGTCTATATTCTTTTTTGAATAAGATAGAATTACTTATCCTTTTCAATGATACTAATAGCATATCCGCCACCTGGAGCTGAAAACAGTGTTAATTTTGTTTTATTGTTTACCGCCTCCTTACGAATGATGTACGCTTGTGGGTTTGTTTTATAATGGGCATCCTTTGCATCTGCATAGATAGTAGCTTCATATTTTTTACCTTTTTCTAAAAAGGCTAATTTAATAGATGAATCTCTTGATGTTAACCCATTGACATTCCCTATAAACCAATTATTTGAACCCTTTTCTTTTCTGGCAACAGTAATATATTCCCCCGGTTCTGCTTCCAAATACTGGCTTTCATCCCAGTCAATCGCCACATCTTTAATAAATTGAAAGGCATCTTTAAAGCGATTGTAATTTTCAGGTAAATCGGCGGCCATTTGCAACGGACTATACATCGTAACATATAACGCCAATTGGTTGGCAAGTGTACTGTTAACATGTGAATTATTATTAGGATTAAGTTTGCTAATATCCATTTCAAAAATACCTGGAGTATAATCCATTGGACCACCTATTAACCGTGTAAAAGGAAGAATAGTTACATGGTTAGGTTTAGATCCACCAAAGGCCTGAAATTCTGTTCCTCTGGCAGATTCATTCCCAATTAAATTAGGATAGGTTCTGCATATGCCTGTTGGACGCACGGCTTCATGTCCGTTAATCATGATTTGATAATCAGCAGCTTTTTCTAACACATACTGGTAGTGATTATTAGTCCACTGGCTATAATGATATTCACCAACAGGAACGATATTGCCAACATATCCTGTTTTTACCGCATCATACCCATTGTCTTTCATAAACTGAAAAGCTTTATCTAAATGGCGCTCGTAATTTCTGATAGCTGCTGAGGTTTCATGGTGCATAATCATTTTAACACCTTTAGATTTTGCATATTCGTGAATACCTTTAACATCAAAATCCGGATAAGGGGTTACAAAATCAAAAACATAATCTTTGGCATGACCAAACCAGTCTTCCCAGCCTTCATTCCAACCTTCAACCAAAACACCGTCAAAACCATTATCAGCAGCAAAATCAATGTATTCTTTTACATGTTCTGTATTAGCAGCATGCGTACCGTTTGGTTTTGCTTTTGAATAATCTGTAANGCCTAATTGTATGGCAGGAAAATCATTTGTGTAAGACCAGGAGCTTTTACCTGTAATCATTTCCCACCAAACGCCCACATATTTAACAGGTTTTATCCAGGAGGTGTCATCAATTTTACAGGGGTCATTTAAATTTAAGGTGATTTTGGAAGCTAAAATATCTCTGGCGTCATCACTAACCATAATAGTTCTCCAGGGCGTTTTACATGGAGCTTGCATCTGTCCTTTATCCCCATTTGAATTGGGCGTAAGCCAAGATTCAAAAATCATATTTTTGTCATCTAAATTTAAATGCATACAGGCATAATTTATTAAGGCTGCTTCATGTAAATTAATGTATATACCTTCATCAGTTTTCATCATAAGAGCTGTTTGAACTCCTGTTGGAGAAAACTGTGTTTGTGAAGCATTTGAAGAGACAGCCCTTTTACTTAAACCTCTTATTTCAGATAATTTGGAAGTGGTATAGTCGTATTCCTGAGTGTCGTAATCACCTGCTATCCAAAACGCTGTATGATCACCTGTCATTGCAAACTGAGTGTGTTCTTCTTTTATAATAAAATATACCAGATTTTTCTGTGTAGGGAATTCATATCTAAAACCCAGACCCTCATTAAATAGACGAAAACGTATAACCAGTTGTCTGCTGGTTTCGCTTTGATTCAAAGTGACAGCTAATTCATTGTAATGATTTCTGATTTTGGCGACTTCACCCCAAACCGGAGTCCAGGATTCAT
>BS_KBA_SWE02_21mDRAFT_10000500_pt1 | contig 14737 bp, 15 predicted proteins | sample BalSeasSWE02_21m_FD_9196 | JGI IMG/M metagenome (IMG submission 9196)
CTACCTTTTTCGGATACCCCCTCCATTCCATAAATCCATCCGGACCAAAATAATCACCTTTATTTACATCTTTATCAGTTGCGGCTCTTAAAGTTGGCAAAGCCCCCTGCTCAATAGACATAGCAACAAACCGGTTAAGATAATCGATCAAACCCGAGTGGCGTTGCAATTCTGTTGCAGTCCAGCCCGGATGAGCTGCTGTAACCTTTACATCTGAATTTCCCAGCTTTTTCTGAAGCTCGAAAGTAAAATATAGATTAGCGATTTTACTGTCACCGTAAGCGCGCCATGCCTTGTATTTTCTTTTTTCCCAATTAAGGTCGTCAAAATTTATATTACCATATCTGTGTGCGCCACTACTCACATTAACAATTCTTGAATAAGGCGTTTTTTTAATCAGATCAAGCAGCTGTAAAGTAAGTGAAAAATGGCCGAAATGATTAGTACCCATCTGCAGCTCAAATCCATTCTTAGTTTTAGAGTATGGCGGTATCATCACACCGGCATTGTTGATAAGAATATCAAGCTTATCGAATTTGGTTTTATACTCTTTCACAAATATTTTTATCGAATCAAGATCCGAGAGATCTAGAATCATTACTTCCACATCTGCTTTATCGTTTTGTGTTTTAATTTTATTTAATGCGTTAGTTCCCTTCTCATGATTCCTTACAGCGATAATTACCTTTGCTCCTTTATTAGCAAGCACTCTTGCAGCTTCATACCCGATACCACTGCTTGATCCTGTTACTACAGCAATCTTGCCACTCTGATCCGGGATCTTACTTCCATCCCATTTTGTTTCTTTCATTTATATCTCCCATTACTATTCTAATTTCTATGAATGACCGCGAGTTTTTTTTTAGACGAGCCGAATGACCTAATGACTATTTTGATTTTCTACGTACAAGTTTTTCTCTGTGTCCTTAGTGGTTAATGCTTTTATTTCAATTTCACTTTCCCCTCATACTTTTACCTTTGTCCTTTTTACTTGTTTTCTACCCACCATCTTTTCTTTGGTAATACTCCCCCATTTAATACAATAGATTCTCCAATAACCGGTGTAGCTACATTAACGCCAAGCTCCTCAGCTTTTGCCGTAACCCTTTCAACAGGATCGGTCCAGCTGTGAAGAGCAAGGGTAAAAGCTCCCCAGTGTATAGGCATCATTACAGCGGCATTTAAATCAACTGCAGCCTGAGCAGTTTGCTCGGGCATCATGTGAATTGTCTCCCAGCGTTTGTTGTACTGGCCGCATTCAAGCATTGCAAAATCGAAAGGACCGTATTGCTCACCAATCTTTTTAAAATGCGGACCGTAGCCGCTATCACCACTGAAATAAATTTTGCTGCTGCCCTGTATAATCCATGAACCCCACAGGGTCGTGTTCCTGTCGAATATTCCCCTGCCTGAAAAGTGTCTTGCGGGAACGCAGATTAGTCTTAAACTTTCATGATCTATCTCGTCTCCCCAACTCAGTTCGTTTATTTTAGATTCATCTACTCCCCATTCTTTCAGATGAGGACCGACGCCGAGCGGGACATAAAACTTGCCAACCTTATCTTTAAGTTTCAGGATAGAGTTGTAGTCGAGATGATCGTAATGGTCGTGTGAGAGCAGGACAACATCAATCTCAGGCAGATTTTCGATTTCGATAGGGAGTTCATTGTAATATCGTTTCGGGCCCAGCCATTTGTGTGGTGCTGGAGAAGGACCGAACATTGGATCGATAAGTATATCCATGCTGTTAATTTCCAGCAGGAAAGTCGAATGCCCGAACCATGTAAGGCGTGCATCTTTACCTGAATAATTTACAATATTGAGTGAGTCAAGTTTTTTTACAGGTATTTTTCCTGTAGGCTGCCTGTCAGAGCCACCCTTTATAAACTCGGTTATTGTGCTCGCCAGCTCACCGATATTCATGTCGAGTGATGTCAGGATCTGATTTTTAAACTTACCGTCAATATAAAGACCGGATTCTTTATACCTCTGAATCTGTGCTTCTGTAGCTTTGCCTCCGAATGCAGGATTAAAATTAAGGAATAAGGCACCGGCAATCAGTATCAGCAGTAAAATAGCTCCTATTACAAGTCCAATCATTTTTAATATCTTCTTTAGTTTTTTAATGTTTTTCTCTGTGTTCTTAGTGTTCTCTGTGGTTAAAGTTTTTGTTTTTTCTCTTACTCATAAATGAATATTCATTCACGTACTATTCAAAATTTTTTAGAGCCTGATCGCATCCCAGGCTATTCCGAATGCATCTTCAATAGTTTCCCCACTCAATTCTATGTTCTTACATAACCTTGAATTGGAGAGAGTAAGAATAGGATAAAATATAAATGCCGTCAGTATTTCGAAATTTACATCCTTAATTATTTTCTGCTCAATGCCCTTCTGCAGTATTTGTATTACGGGTTCGAAGCTCTTCTGCACTTCGTCCCGGTCAACCATCTGACTGTAAGGGGAATTGGCAAACTGTTCGGTAAAATTAAAATAATGAGTATGATTCGAGATATAATTGAACATATTATACCAGATTTTCTTTAATATATCGCGTATAGGCAGTGATTCATTAAAGCCCTCCAGAAGTGCACAGCCAAGTTCTTGCTTGATATTCACATAAGTAGATACGAGCAGATCTTCCTTGTTCTTATAATAAATATAGATAGTTGCGGGAGAAACTCCGGCTTCTTTAGCAATCTTCGAAACTGAGCTGGAAACAAAGCCTATTTCGTTTACCAGTTTTACTGTTGCTTCGAAAATCGCGTCCTGTTTAGTCTCATCTTTTATTCTCATGATTTCTAAAATAAATGATCATTCATTTATTATCAAATAAAAAATTAGAAGATCTAATATTTTATTGCGCACCACTTGACATTTAACGCAAGGCGTTATATAATAAAACATGATTTATTCATTCAAATGTAAAGAAACTGAAAAAATCTTCACTCGAAATATTTCGGAAAAATTTCCTGAGGAAATACAGAGAATTGCTCTTCGGAAGCTGAGAATACTGAACAGAGCAACCGACCTGCTTGTTTCTCCCGGCAAACGTATGGAACAGACGAAGGATAAAGGCCTCAACAGCATGCGGATTAATGACTATTGGCGAATCAGTTTTAACTGGGAAGACAAATACGCGAGCGACGTCGAAATAATTGAGTATCACTAAATAATTAATTGGATTGAATGAAACTGGAACCGCTGCATCCGGGCGAAATACTGTTCGAAGAATTTTTGAAACCATTGGGGCTAAGTCAGAACAAAATGGCTCTTGATATTAGAGTTCCCGCCAGACGTATAAACGAAATTGTACTCGGAAAAAGGAGAATTACCGCCGATACAGCTTTGCGTCTTGCAAAATATTTTAAAATGTCACCAGAGTTCTGGCTTGGACTGCAATTAGATTACGATCTGGATATGGCCGATGATCAGTTATCTGATAAAATTGATGATGATGTAAAAGTATATAAACGTCTGTGAAATAAAATCAGGGAGTTAAAATGAATTATAAGTGGTTAACAAAAATTTGTTTATCAGGTTTATTATTAATTGCAGTAAGCTGCCAGTCCGGTCCGGTGTTTATCGATAGTACAAATGAAAACATTAAATATGCGGGACGAATAAACTTCGAAGATGCTAAATCACCGGAAATCTATTGGTCGGGGACATCGATCAAGATAAGAGCAACAGGCGGGGATGTTAAGGCACTGCTGAAAGATGAAAGGGGAGAGAACTATTTTAATATTGTTCTGGATAATGACAGTCTCAGTTATGTGAAACTTGACACAGCTAAACAATGGTATACCCTCGCAGCTAACCTTCCCAATGGTGATCATACAATAGAACTTGTTAAACGAAATGAATGGGACAAGGGCAGCACTCACTTTTATGGATTCGAACTTACAGGCGGTGATCTTCTTGAACTGCCTGAAGGGAACGGAAGAGTAATAGAATTTTTCGGCAATTCAATTACTGCGGGATATGCTATCGAAAACTATACGGGCAGCGATTCACCTGACAGTATCTATACAAACAGCTACACTACTTACGGAGCAGTTACCGCACGCCACTTCGATGCCGACTATTACGGCACAGTAAGATCCGGTATAGGAATAATGGTAAGCTGGGTCCCGGTTATAATGCCGGAAATTTATAATCGTCTCGACCCCACAGACCCAACTAGTAAATGGGACTTCTCCCGTGTACAGCCCGATATAGTTGTAGTTAACTTATTCCAGAACGATTCCTGGCTGGTAAATATGCCAAACCATGAATCGTTTAAGATCCGGTTCGGCAATGAAAAACCAGACGAAAATAAAATAATCGAATCCTATAAAAACTTTGTCTCCAGACTTCGAAATGTTTATCCCGAAGCAAATATAATCTGTGCACTTGGAAGTATGGACGCAACACGAGAAGATTCGCCCTGGCCGCGATATGTTATTACTGCTGTTGAAAAACTTGATGACCCAAAGATCCATACACATTTTTTCCCGTTCATTGCCAAGGGAGGGCATCCTCGAGTGGAAGACAACAAAGTTATGGCAGAAAGTTTGATCGGGTTTATAGAGAAAAATATTGAGTGGTAAGAACGAGTAGGGAGGAGACAGTATACAGTATACAGTAGTCAGAAGAAAAACAAAAATATATCGCTAATATGTTACCCAAATTATGAAGTATTACACTGCCGGTAGTGCAGGGTGTCTCAATGAATCAATTCTTCGTGACGGATCGGGATGTATCGAAGTATGACATAGAAATAGAGATGTCTGCAGAAATTAAGAAGAAGTAAAAAGCAAGGAGATGGAAGAGTGACAACCGAAACAGGAAAAAACAGTGTGCAGATTTAATAATTGAACTCAGAAACTTTTTATGTTTCCTGCTTCTAGCTTTTCCCTTCTCGCTCGTTGCTGGTAGCATTCAAACGGAGATATTATGATTCAAGATATTAAATACGCAGCAAGTCTTTCAGGTGTGAAGGAAGTTTCTATACTGGGATTGGCGGATCTAAATTATTGGAATGATATGCTAAATCCGTATGCTATTAAGCCGTTATCAGTTGATAACAAGGCCCAGATACAAATTATATCTGCTGAAGCAAAGTTTAAGGGTATAAACTTCAGTGAAGTAAGTTTCTCTGTTGTTATTGAACCGCCTCCCATTTCGCATAAACTTGAAGATGCAGCATGTTTAATTCAGGCATACAATTCAAATAAACTTTTTGCCTTCAGTGAGTGAATTTTTTTTCAACTCCGTATCATTATGCGAAATGTGATGTAAGTCATAATCCTGCAGGTATAAAAATCGTCAGAAAAGGAAATATTTTGTTTCACGCTGAGATGGGAAATCGAAATATGCAGACTACGTCAGAAGTAAGTAACGAGGGCTGGTTCGGGAGCGTAACAATGTTAAATCCTGAATCATACCGATATTTTATTGCCAAAATTGAAGGGCATTCTAAAGTATATAAATCCGATGTCAATGAAAATAACTTGTTTATTACTGATGACGGTGGAGATAGACTATTTAGCATGCTTAATAAGTCCGAATTCAAGTGCGTACTATGGATTGTTCGGACTTCTGCAACACACAATAAATCAAAGACATATAAATAGGTAACCTGCCAATTTTCGCTGCTTGCTACTCACAAATGGTTCATTAATACATGGTTTACTATTTAATTTTATTGATGTAGTATTTAATGTTTATTGTTCCTAAATTGATCTCACCTGGTAATATAAAGTTCGAATATTAAGTATTCCTGTTCAGTTCAAGGCCGTGCTGTGAATAAGTATTTAAGTCAGGTAATTTAATAGAGGTTCGCAATGGGATATGAAACCGAATACCAATCAGAGAATGGAATCGTTAAGGTAAAAATTGAGGGGAAACTTAATTTTGATATTGTCCGGAAGTACTCAACTGAATCTACAACACTTGCCCGCCGCAACAAGTGCGATAAATTTTTAATTGAACATGCAGGNGATGATCATAAGTCGGAGACATACCATATACATGCCGACAGAGCAGAGCTTCAGCAGTTTGGATTTACAAAAACCGATCGGATAGCAATTGTAATTTCCCTGTCGAAAAAAGATCACCTGTCCTTAGAGACTGCGGGTTATGATGCAGGATGGAGCAATGTGAAATTTTTTAAGAATACCGAAGAAGCAACCCGCTGGCTTGTCGAAGGCAAATAATAATTTGTTCATAAAACTTCCATTGTTACAGGATTGATAGTCGCTCTAAATTATTTCTTCTGCATAATACCGTAGAAGCAGAGCAATGTCTAAAACTTTGCATGAAATTTTCAATAACTATTAGAAGAGCATAAAATGGCTAGAGAAAAAGAAGGCAAACCAAAATCAGATAAAAAATCAGCAGCAAAAAATCTGAAAGAGAAAAGAGCTGCAAAAAAAGCTAAACGCGAAGAGAAAAAGAAATAAATAAAATTTAGCTTCTGATAAGCTGTCCTGATACAACACGAAAATTTAAATTTTATGAGGCTAGTTTGTCTGTTAATGTTTAACGTTCCTCATGAATCTGATTCTGCCTGCAGGCAGTGGATTGAGCGAACCTGTGTAATAAAAAGGAAATTCAGAATTATCTTTAATTAAACATTTCTCATCCCTCAATAATGCATGCTATCTACTGACGATTGTCCACCAACAAATGAGTATTCTCAAATTATTTCTTGATATTAAAAGCCTGTTCACGTAATTTTAATCGTGATAACACCGTTGAAATTGACGAATAATATCACACTAATTCGGCGTGCTCAATAACATGGAGTGGTCTATGAAAATGCAAAAACATACCGAATAGGTCCTTGGAACATTTGTATTGGTTTTATGTGGATGCGGAAGTGCAGATATTCTCAGATCCTGGTCGGTGATCATTGACTATCAGGAAACTAAGCTTTATTTGAAAACATTTTAGTTAAAGAAATATTTACCACGCCTCATCTCGCTTATTGCAAAAGAAATGCAAGGAAATATTGCAACACTGTTTTTCGCCCAATACATTAAAATGGAGTCTAGCATGGGAAAAACCTATTTTTTTACAAATATGAAAATCATGAGATATTTAATAATACTCGTATTCATACTGCCATTGAATATTTGGGCTCAGGAAGTTCAATCATCTAACTATGACCGGGATACTCTTATTTCAGCGGCCAAAGAATTGATGACATCAACTCGATTTTGTGCACTTATAACTTTGGACGAATCCGGTCATCCCCGGGCCAGAACCATGGATCCATTTTTACCGGAAGAAGATTTAGTAGTATGGTTAGGCACAAATTCCTCGAGCAGAAAAGTGAACGAGATTCGAAATGATTCAAGAACAACACTTTATTATAAAGCTTCCGATGAATCCGGCTATGTTGTGATTAGCGGCAATGCCTATCTGATAGACAATCAGGAAATGAAGAAAAAATACTGGAAGAAAGAGTGGGAGACATATTATTCTGATCAAAAGACTAATTTCATTTTAATTAAGGTAGTACCGGATAAACTTGAAATTGTGGATTATGGTCATGGCATTGTTGGTGATTCAGGAACATGGTCAGTGCCCTATGTGAATTTTAATTCAAATAAAGAAAATCAATGATATTGATTCGATAAGATTAAATTGGCTATATAACCACGCGGCCATATTCTGCAAAAATAAAAGAGGTCAAATCCAATATGAAAAAAAGAATAATATCGGCAACTACATTTCTGGTTATGTCTATTTTACCGGTAATCAGTTTCGCACAGGATTCAGAACTATACATACCTCGTAATATTAATAAGGCTTATGAGAGCGGAACCCGCTCCGTGGATGGCACACCGGGTGTTGAGTACTGGCAGAACAGAGCCGATTACAAAATGAATATTGATTTTAATCCCCACAGCCGGCTGCTGAAGGGTGAAGCAGAGATCATTTATTTTAATAACAGTCCGGATACGCTGAAGGAAATGTATATTAATCTTTTTCAGAATTATTACAAGAAGGGTCAGATCCGGGAGCTGGCTGTTGATGTCGCCGATGAAAGTGACGGTATAACCATCACAAAAATAACTGTTAATAATTCGGATGTTGATACTTCGATGGCGGCCGAAAAACTCACCTTTAATGGTACAAATGTCAAAGTAACTCCAGACTCATTTATCGCCCCGTATTCAACTACACAGCTGACTATATTGTGGTATTACACTGTCAATCAAGGGTCGCACTTACGTTCGGGCGGAGTCGATTCTACAACATTTTTTGTCGCTTACTTTTTCCCGCACATTGCCGTGTATGATGATATTGACGGGTGGCAAAATTTTAACTATACCGGATATTCCGAGTTTTATAATGATTTTGGAAATTTTGATGTATCCATCACAGTTCCGAAAGATTTCATTGTTTGGGCTACCGGCATGCTGCAAAATGCGGGAGATGTACTTAACGATAAATATCTTCAGCGATATGAGACTGCTAAAACTTCCGAAAAGATTATTCACATCATTGACTCAACTGATGTGGAAAGGAAAAATATTACCAAGCAGAAGCCTTCCAGTGATTGGAAATTTTCAGCATGGAATGTTTCCGATTTTGCTTTCGCAACAAGCGACCACTACCTCTGGGATGCTTCCAGTCTCGTGGTCGATAAAAATACTAATCGCCGGGTACTAATTGACGCGGCTTACAATAAAGATTCAAAAGACTTCTTCAAAGTAGCTGACATCGCCCGCAAATCAATTGAATACATGTCCTTCGAGTTTCCAGGTGTTGCTTTCCCTTATCCACAGTTGACGGTCTTCAATGGCCGTTCCGAGATGGAATATCCAATGATGGTAAATAACTGGTCAATGATAAACAATCCCGAGCTGGATAAATACCCTAATAAGGATTGCTATTTAATCGCCTTAACTGCCCATGAAATATCGCATTCTTATTTCCCATTTTATATGGGAATAAATGAAACTAACTACGCATGGATGGACGAAGGGTGGGCGGCGTTTACAGACTACCACATCACGAAAAAACTCTATGATAACGGGCCCTCGGCAACCTGGGGAGGGTATGAATATATAATTTATGGAGAACTATATAAACAAATTGGAGGATCGCTATCGGATATTCCACTCATTGGTGATACTGACATGATCAAGGGGGATTCGTACCACGTAAATTCGTATGCAAAGTCCGCATATTTTTATCTGATAGTTAAGGACTTGCTCGGTGAAGAATTATTCACGCGAACCATACAGGAATATATGAAGCGCTGGAACGGGAAACATCCGACACCGCATGATTTTTTCTTCACTATAAATCAAGCGAGCGGTCAGAATCTGAACTGGCTTATCAAACCATGGTTTTATGAATTCGGTTATGCTGATCTGGCAGTCAGGGAAGTAATCAATCAGTCCGGTAAAAATATAATTAGGATAGAGCGAGTTGGACATTATCCGGTGCCAATACATTTGAAACTGACATATGCAGATGGAACTGTTGAGACAGTGCACGAAAAGGTTTCGGTATGGAGAAGCGGTGATTCAACTTACACTATTGTTAGTCAGAGTGGCAAGAAACTAAGCGGCGTGGAATTGGGAGATGTAATTATTCCGGATGTCGACCTGACAAATAATATCTATACACTTGATTAACGAACTAAATCGGTAAACCGGTTTGCGGACTTTACCGGAATAACTGTGTATCAGCGGGGTTGAAATTTTTGATCCGGCGAATCAACTCAAAATTTTATTGAAGAAAAAATAAAATTCAGGTACTATTTTCAATCGTTTTGTTAGATATTGTATATAAACAATTTGGTAAATGTTATGGATATAAATCTCGCAGTATTAATTGACGGTGATAATATTCCTTCGGCTTATGTAAAAGAGATGATGGAAGAAATCGCAAAGTATGGCAATCCTACTATAAAAAGAATTTATGGAGACTGGACTAAACCGAATCTTTCCAAATGGAAAAATATTCTTCTTGAAAATGCTATAACACCCATTCAGCAATACGGATATACAACAGGAAAAAACGCGACTGATTCAGCAATGATTATCGATGCTATGGATATTCTTTATTCTGAAAAAGTTAATGGGTTTTGTCTCGTGTCCAGCGACAGTGATTTTACGCGACTGGCTACAAGGCTGCGAGAAGCCGGCATGAAAGTATATGGAATTGGCGAGAAGAAAACCCCGGAACCATTCATCGCCGCATGCGATAAATTCATTTACATTGAAATTCTTAAATATCAATCCCAGGAAAATGAATCGGAAGTTGTTGAAAGTAAATCCACTCCCAAAGACGATGTCGATAAAGTAACTCCTAAAGTGATCAAACTGATTGCGTCTACTATATCAGACCTGGCAGATGATGACGGCTGGGCTTTTCTTGGAGATGTTGGAAATCTTCTTCAAAAAAAACAGCCAAATTTTGATTCACGAAACTATGGTTATCATAAACTGACTCCGTTGATTAAATCAATTAAAAAATTTGATATAGAAAGTCGCGAAAGTTCTAAGGGACGATTTAAGTTAATTTATGTGAAGAACAAAGAGCAGGCTAAACATTAAAATTTATTTACCGGGTTATTTAATTGTTATTACGATTATACTCCCTTTGTTTAGGAATACATTTACTGTTTTTTAGGAGATAAGATCATAAAAAAACGAAGTATCATTTTAGCTTCCATTCTTTCATTCATTACTCCGGGTTTAGGTCATGTATATAATGGCAAATTTATAACAGGTGCAGCAATAACACTTTTGTTGTTACTTTTTAATTTTTTGGTGTTTGCTTTTGGAATTCTGGAATCATTTACCGGCCTGGTTATTTCCGTTGTAATTTCTTTTATTTTTTATGCTGTATCAATTGTACATTCAGCTATCCTAGCAAAGAACAATAAAGAATACAAACTCAAAAAATATAATAAGCTGTTGGTCTACTTATTATGGGCTGTTTTATTTTTTCTACCCGACTATTTTATTAAAAGTATAATATCTGCCAAAGCAAACCGGATCGCTTCAGATAGCATGTCACCCACATTAGAAAAGGATGATTATATTGTTTCGAAAATAGAGTTTAATGAAATAGTACCGGTTGAAAGAGGAGATTTAGTTATAGTTAAAAGTCCAACTGATAAAGATGTTACAATGACTCAGAGGCTTATTGCACTACCGGGAGAGACTGTTGAAATAAAACAGGACAGTATATTTATAGACAGCGATTATTATGAAGATATTTTTTCCATTGCTGCTGCTAAAGAGGAATTTTTTGCAAAAAAAGATTTCAGCCTGATCACTATTCCTGACGGCGAGGTATTCTTGTTAGGTGATAATCGTAACAATTCCTACGACAGCAGATATTACGGAACTGTTCCATTGAAGGATATAGTTGGTAAGCCTTTATATATATATTGGAGTGAGGATAAAACTAGAATCGGGACAGAATTTTATTGATAAAGTGAAGTTCTGGTGTATACTATAAGAGATATTATTGGTAAGCCCCCAGCATTGGTGCCCCCCAAAAATTTTATTATCTTTTGATTTTTTTTATTAGCAAGAATTGTTGAAAGGAATATACAATTGTGAAATTTTTTCTATTGTCTCTGGTCTTCTGCTCATTACTATCTGCTCAAATTAATAAATGGGGATGGAATACTCACGAATTTATAAATGAACATGCTGTAGACTATCTACCGCGTGAGATGTCGGTTTTTCAGGAACATCGTGATTATCTTAGGGAACATTCGATTGATCCCGACACTGATACTCAGCCGGGTTACTACCACTATATTGACATAGATTATTATCCTGAATTTTTCACTGGAACTCTTCCGCACGATCTGGACGGCCTTATAACACTTTATAGTGTTTCAATTGTTGAGGGAAATGGTATTGTTCCGTGGATTATAGAAGAGTTGACTGACAGCCTCAGCACACTTATGGCGGCAGCTCAGTGGGATGATGTCTGGCAGACAGCTGCCGAGCTGGGACATTATGTTGCAGATGCTCATGAACCGCTGCATCTGACTGTAAATTATAACGGACAGAATTCCGGTAATGGCGGTATTCATTCACGATATGAAACTCAGATGATGAACTCACATCTTTCGACAATATCTCTTCCGGAAGGCAACAGTAAATACTGGTTAAATGTTATTGATTCTGTTTTTGTATTCATTGAAGAAGTTTATCCTTACGTGGACAGCATACTGATTGCAGATGATCTGGCACACGCTCAGGACGCCGGTTACAATTCCACTTATTATAACATTATGTGGCAGGAGCTTGAACCATTAACGACAATTTGTGTCCAGAAAGCAATACTGAATCTTGCCAGTCTCTGGAGAACAGCATGGGAAAATGCTGGACGTCCTCAGCCCGTAAGTATCGAGACGATAGATAATAATCCTGAAGAATATTTTTTAGCTGAGGCTTATCCCAATCCTTTCAATCCTGAAACTAATATTGAATTCTCAGTTCCTGAATCGGGATTTGTCACACTGAAAATCTTCAATATGCTCGGGCATGAAGTAACAACGCTGGTTTCGAAAAATATTTTACCCGGCACGTACAGATACCTTTGGAATGCGGCTGGTTTTGCAAGTGGAGTTTATTTTTACAGCCTGGAAACAAGTAATGGATTTTTTCAAACCCAAAAATTAGTGCTGCTTAAATAGGTAAATGAAAAAAAAGACATTAAGCTTGTCCGGCAGTTTGTAAAACGCTGCAGTATTCCTTTCTAGTACCCAAGTTCCTTCAACATAGCCGAGAGTCTCTTCAGCCTTTCGCTTATTATCTCATCATCCTGATGCAGACAATCATCGAATAGTTTTATATCATCATCGAGAAATTCATTATCCGTACACAACTCAACATTCATGGCACCACCCTGTAATGGCACTCTTTTTATTCGCGGATAGTCAGGATACTCCTCGTTTTTCTTATGATACATATTTGCAAAGTAAAGTTTCGATTCGCAGATAAGCAGTGTAAGATCCAGCACTCTGTGAAATGGCATTTCTTCCGACTGGCGTGACCATTTTTCACCTGTATGTCTCCATACCTTTGCTGAGATATCCACTTTGCCTCTGTCATTCCACTGAGCCAAACCAAGTGAAAGTCCCTTTGCGTCCGAATTATTTGCCTTTCTGCCGTCAACTTTATCGTATTCCTCAGAAACAATAACAGGTTTATGTTTGAGATCTGTAGGTATTTTCATTATTTAACTCTATTAGTAAATAAGTAATTTACTAAACTAGTAAAAGTAGTTTAAAATAGCAAAAAACGAAACATTTTCATTTTTGAGGACATAGAATTGCATAAATACGAATGTATTCTAGCACCTTTACAATATTAGCCTTGCAGATAAAATCAATTGAATATATTTTAATCCTTCATTCAAAGTAATGTATTATGGAATCGCTAATTGAAAAACTGGAAGTTTCTTTACTCCGTGATGATAGGGATGAGAACAGGAAAAAATGGGCACATCATATTATTGCTGAAAAGATCCCTTTGATGGACATAATAGAATTACTTCGCGCAGAAAAACGTGCGGCAACACGGTTCACCTGGATGGTCGGGGATCTTTGTGAACTTGCTCCGCAGGTTGTGTATCCGGCAATTTTTTATTTCTGGTCGAAGCGGAATGAAACCGAAATAACGAATTTCAATCGCAGTCTTGCTAAGATGTGCTGGTTGTGCGGAATACCCGAAGAAATTGAAGGGGAAGTTACCAGCGAAATGTTCGAATGGATTCTTGATCCCGAAGTGATCGTATCAACTAAAAATTACTCGTTACTCGCTCTTGCCAACCTTACCGATAAATACAGCGAATTAAAAAGTGAGTTGAAAATGGTAATTGAAGACCAGATGCAGAAGAATTCCATCGCATTCGAAAAATGTGCCGGGAAAGTGCTTAAAAAAATTTGCTAATTCAGTGGGGACAACCCATGAGTTGTCCCTACAAAGAAACAGAATTTTTATTACTATAATAAAACATCAAAAGCTTAATGTTGAAAAAGAGCAGTGGTATTCCCCATATAGTTGTCGGTACCATTCTATTATTGGTCGGAGGTTATCTGGCATATTCCTTTTATTATTATGATACAGGAATAATGATAACAACACTTTGGAGAGATGTTATTATATTTTCTTTGATCTCAGTACTGGGATTAATTATTTTAATATTCGGCACCAGAAAAACTTTAAAGAAACTATAGTATTAACTTAGAAACAAGGGGGCAATGAAAGAACCATTTGTATCATCCGAATTTAACGTACCCGAAAAACTGGAGACTGAACAATTCAGACTGAGAATGTTAACCATTAATGATGTGGTTAAAGATTACAATGCGGTAATGACTAGTGTTGATCATCTACAGGGTGTGTTTGGACCTGACTCAGACTGGCCATCTATGGGACTAACACTTGAGCAGGATCTAATCGATCTCGGCTGGCATCAAAAAGAATTTCAAAGACGTACTTCGTTTGCCTATACTGTAATGAACTCCGATGAGTCCCAATGCCTTGGTTGTGTTTACATTGATCCCTCTAAAAAGGCCGGTTATAATGCTGAAGTATATCTATGGGTTAGAAAAAGTGAGTTTGACAAAGGTCTCGATCAGGTTTTATATGATACTGTGAAAGAATGGTTAACGAACGAATGGCCTTATATTAATGTGGCGTATCCCGGAAGAGAAATAGATTGGAAAACGTGGGAGGCACTTCTTCATGAAGCA
>BS_KBA_SWE02_21mDRAFT_10000501_pt1 | contig 14712 bp, 8 predicted proteins | sample BalSeasSWE02_21m_FD_9196 | JGI IMG/M metagenome (IMG submission 9196)
ACCAACGGAGATCTTTTTCCAGAATAACTTTTACTCCGTTATTTATTTGTTTACTGTTTTCTATAATTGGTTTTACAAAAGCAAAAACATTTGGGGTTAAATTATTTTCATAATGATGTGTGCGTGGAAAACTAACTCCTCTGCTTATTTGCAAATAGATGAAATAATCCGTCTTTATATTATTGATATCTGCGAGTTTTATGCAAATGTTTTTTATCTCATTAAAATTATTAAAAATCATTCCAAGTTCGCCTAAACTATATTTTAATCTTTTAAGATGATCGTCCAAACGAAATAGCTTCCCATTATAAGTTCTTAAAGCCTCATAAACTCCATCTGAAAAAAGAAATGCACGATCAAAAGGCGAGACCTTTACTTCTAAATGCGGAATATATTTATCATTGAAATAAACAAGCATATTTGTGTAATTTTTTATATAATAAAATAATCAAAAGAAATTTTATTAACGATTTAATAAATATTATAAACATTTAAACACAGACATAAATGAACATAGAATCTATCAGCGAATATTGCTTGAGTAAAAAAGGTGCCTTTGAAGACTTTCCCTTTGATGAAGAAACACTTGTATTTAAAGTCGGAGGAAAAATGTTTGCACTTATTCCTTTAGAAAAAATCCCATTACAAATAAATCTAAAATGTGATCCTGAAAAAGCAGTTGAACTAAGAGAACATTTTGAAGATGTGCAGCCGGGTTGGCATATGAGCAAAAAATATTGGAACACAATTATTCTGGAAGGTAACATTCGCTGGAATGATTTAAAAGAGTGGATTGATCACTCCTATGATGAGGTTGTAAAGGGATTAAAGAAGAGTGAAAGAGATAAAATCAAGTAGTGTGAGAACGGATTGCAATCGATATTATAAAATTGAATATTGCATATAAAATTCTTAAAGGTTAATTTTTAAGTAGATAATAAAAAACGCAAACAACATGAAAAATATTACTATACTTGTTTTTCTCCCACTCTTTTTCTTAGCACCCTTATTCGCATTAGCACAAACGATGCAGAGCAGCAGTTGGTCGGTTAGTCAAAGTCTTGCAGCTTACTCGCTCGATAAAAATAATGGTGAACGAACAATGACAATTGATATTGATTTTGAAACTCCATTCAAAAAAAAGCCACAAATATTTTTAAGTGTTACTCAGATAGATTCTGATAAAGAATCAAATGTAAGATATAATATTGAGGCAATATCAATTTCCCGAGATGGTCTTTCGATAAAGGTTCGCACTTGGTCAGATTCAAAAATATTTTCTATTAGTGGGTATTGGTTAGCGATGGCCCAACAATAAGTTAGAAAATTTATTGTCACGCGATACAATCATAATTAGTTTATTCAATAGAGGTTTTATTTCTAATAAGTTTAGCTTTTGTTTTATCAAGAGATCAACCAAAGAACCGGAAGAAGGAAACATTGTAAGAAAAGTTTGGAGCTTTATCCAGTTCGGATATAAGCTTGGCAACCATACAGATCTTAGTTTACTTGTTGGAACAAGGCCGGCCGGCAATATATGTATCGGCGGAATCTGCAGATATGAGCCCGCTTTTCAAGGTGTTGAATTAAAAATACTTACGCGATTTTAATATTCATATGAACTTATTTGTCAAAAGCTGCCAAAAATTAATTATAAAAAAACTTTATATTTTTGTTGACTTTGATTGTATTTTTTAGGACGTTGTCATATAATTTTATAAAAACTTTCAAATAGGAATGTTAATTCGAATAATTGATACAAAATTTATCAAATCTACAATTCAATTCTTTACATTAATTATTTAGTAAAAGACTTTCTTATTGCTATGCATTTTTATTTTTTAACTATAACTTTNTGATGAAAAAATTATAATAATACGGTATTCTTTTTTTTTTGTTCATTTAAATTTTGTTGCTAAGTATTAGATCGATCGTTTAATTAATTAATTAACCACCATCATCTGTAATCTAATCAAGGAGAGATAATATGAATAGATGGTTTACTCTTTTGTTTTCTCTGTTGCTACTACCGACTCTTGTAGCGGTGGCACAAACGGGAAGACTCAGCGGAAAAGTTACTGACCTTACTACCGGGGAACCACTTATTGGTGCTAACATTATTGTTGTTGGTACATCATTAGGTGCTGCCACCGATATAAGCGGTGAGTATTCTATTTCTAACCTTAACTCTGGAACCTATGATGTCAAGGCATCTTATATAGGTTACCAGGCTATTACACAAACCAATGTTCGCATTAGTGCGGGCTTAACAACAGAGCTAAACTTCCAACTGCCTGGGGAAGGAATTTCTGTTGGTGAGGTTGTTGTGGTTTCTGAAAGACCACTTATAAACAAAAGCAACACAAATGCTATCAGGACCACAACAAGTGAAACCATAGAGGCTTTGCCTGTTAGAGGTTTTAATAGCATTATAGCTTTAACGCCTGGTATTGTGCAGCAAAACAACAACATATATATAAGAGGCGGACGTGTTGATGAAGTAGGTTACTATCTGGAAGGTACAAACATTACTAACCCCGTATTTGGTGGTCGTGGTGTTACAATTGTACAGGATGCTGTTGAAGAAATCCAGGTTCAGGCTGGTGGCTACACTGCTCAATATGGCGGCGCAAACGCAGGAATAGTGCAGACTCAACTAAAGTCCGGTACTCCCGACTTTAAATTTAGCATTGGCTATGTTACGGATAATCTAAGCTTCAAAAGTAAAGACAACAGATTTGATGGAGAAAAAACTTTAGGCTCTTATCAATATGGTTATAATGAATTTACAGGTACCATTAGCGGCCCTCTTTTCTCAGATAAAGTTAAATTCTTCGGTTTAATCAATTCTAACTGGCATCTGGATGCTACTCCGTTACCATTTCCAGGAATTAATCTTGGCGTTATAACTGATCAGCAGTCTACAACACCGGAAACCAATTCTATTGATCTGACTTATCCCGGTGGTCCTACTTATGGCGCCCAAACACAAAGTTATACCGGAACAGGTACACTAACCTTTGATTTGAACCCACTAATTTTTAGAGTTACAGGTTCATATACTGATGTTAAAGGTGGAAATGGCGGCGGCGGAAACATAAGCCAATTAGCAAACCTTGGAAGAATCTCAATTTTTGAAAGTGCAAACTCATCATTTTCTGGTAAGATGACCCATATTTTAAGTCCTACTACTTATTATGAAATAAGCGGCGGTTATACATACAACTATACAGAAAATATGGATCCGCTATTACGGGACAATTGGGAACTATATGGCGATAGTGTTGCAAATGCAGAGGTTGGCGCCAAATGGAATAGAACATCAAGAGATATTGAACAAGGAAGAGTTGGCAGGTATCAAAGACCAACAACTTATGATGTCCTTGGATTCCAGTTTTTTGCCCCAAATGATATTAATGCTGGATACAGTAAAACAAAAAGAGAAGTTTTTAATTTTAACGCAGCATTTTCAACCGAGATAAACAAAATTCATACAATTAAAGTTGGTGGTGAATTATCTACATACACAATAAGGAGCTATGCCTTTTCAGCAGGACGCTCTGCATCCCAATACGCAAACGCTGTATATCAAAATAGTTTACTTCCTACTCCGTTACCTATAAATGATGTGATGATTTCATTAACAAACAGTTATGGTTATGATCATTTTGGTAATGAAGTAAGCGGTGATTTTGATGGAAATGCAGGTGTGGATGATATAGGGCTTTTAGCACCCAAAAAACCTTTATTTGCTGGTGCTTATTTAGAGGACAGAATAACATATAAAGATCTTATCTTAAACATTGGTTTGAGATATGACTACTTTGATGTTGACAACCTAACTATAATAGATCCAACACGTCCAGAATCAGCAATTGACTTTGGAACTAATAAAGTTGATCCTGCGGGATTAGCAAAAACCAATACATTTGACGCTGTAAGTCCTCGTCTTGGTTTTTCATTTCCTGTAACAGACCAAACTGTGTTTCATGCACAGTATGGTAAATTTGTGCAGCAATCAAGACTAAGGGATATGTATCAAGGAATTTATGGTCTTGGTACCCAGTTAAGAGGCGGATTTTTTATTGCAACGCCTGTTGGTCTAGATGTAAGACCAACAAGAACCACCCAATATGAAATTGGTTTTACTCAACAAATTGCAAGTTTTGCATCATTTGATATCACCGGTTATTATAAGGATATTCAGAATCAAGTTGAATTTGACATTCAAAACACAGGATCAGGTTCACCTTATCAGTCATATAATATTCTTCAAAATGGAGACTTTGCAACAACAAAAGGTGTTGAGGTTTCCTTTAATATGAGAAGAACAGAGAACATTATGGTTAATGCTTCTGTATCATTCCAGGATGCTCAAGGAACGGGATCTAACCCAAATTCTAAAGCCGGTATTGTAGGTGCACCATTGGATGGAGTAACAGTCTTTAAACCAAATTACATTTCTCCGCTTGATTACAATAAGGCAATTACAGGAAATGTTAATTTAGATTATAGATTCCCGGCAGATCATTCATCCCCTATTCTTCGTGAATTCGGACTTTCTGCTCTCTTTACTTTTGATAGCGGACATCCGTTTACTCTTGGAGAAGGAAAAGGAGATAATTCGGGTTCTTTAGAAGGTGATAACAGGTTCAGATCTCCGATTGAAGATTTGAACGGATCAGTAACTCCTTGGATTAGTCAGCTTGATTTAAAGATAGATAAGTCTTTTACGATTGCTGAAAAATTACGTTTAAATATTTATTTCTTCGTTGTAAATCTTTTGGATGCAACCAACGTTACTAATGCATTTCTAAGAACAGGAACAGCAACGGATGATGGTTATTTAACGGACCCCGCATTAGGTGGAACATTAAAATCATATCAAAGAGAAGAATATGAAGCTATGTATAGGGCTATAAACCTTGATTATTATCAGGGTTATCAAAACAATGTTGGCGTATTGTATGGTCCTCCCCGCCAAATGCAATTAGGATTTCAATTAGAATACTAAAATTGATACTATAAAAAAATAGGAGTTTCAAAATATGAATTATAGAAAAATTAAATATATACTTGTCTTTGTGATGAGTATCTTCTTCCTCGTACCCGGTCTAAGGGCAGAGGGGGATAAGAAAGATGGTCGCAATGTGTTGCCAAAAACAACCGCCGATCAAATTGCTATTACATCTTTAAACATAAACAACATTTCCACTTATTTTTATAATAACGGAATTTCAGATATATCTGCATCAGGTAATTCCGGTTTGGTTTATCCAAAAGGAAGTGGCAAGACTGCTGCCTTTACGTCAGGTCTTCTTTGGGGAGCCAGGGTTGCTGGTGATCCCGATCCAAGAGTTGGTGGAACCGCATATAGAACTGGTCTTCAACCCGGTAAAGTTTTATCTAATGGAACAGCGGATGATGCAACTTTAAGCAAATATAGAGTGTATCGAGTAAGAAGAGATGTATTTCCGGGAGCAGATCCCAATATTGATCTTTCTACAGAAGCTGGTTTAGATGGATTATCTGAGTCTGATATTAGGACTCAATATGAACTAGACTGGACCGAATGGCCGGCTGATATGGGTGCGCCTTTTAATGATGTGAATTTAAACGGCACTTATGAATCAACCATTGATATCCCAGGTGTTAAAGATGCCGATCAAACAATCTGGTTTATTACTAATGATTTAAATGCAGGAAAAACCACATTTTTATATGGACAAAATCCATTGGGAATTGAATGCCATGTAACAATCTGGGCTTATAACCAGGCGGGTGCTCTTGGCAGTATGTATTTTAGAAAATATAAAGTTATTAATATAACAGATAGAACTGCAAATCCAACCACTTTTGAAAATATGTATTTTTCTATGTGGTCTGATGTTGATTTGGGTGATGCGGGCGATGATTATGTAGGTGTTGATACAACTTTAAGTTTGCAGTTTTGTTATAATGCAAGCGCAAACGATGCAACTTATAGTCCATTACCTCCTCCCGCAGTTGGGTTTGATTTCTTCCAGGGACCTCTTTTGGATGGAGTTGCCGGACAAGACATAAATAAGAACGGCATTGATGATGCTGCCGATTATGGCATCTTTAACAATCAAGTTGTTGGACCCGGAAAAATAAATTTACCAATGACAGCCGCGTATTATTTTGCTAATGGTGATCCGAATATCGGTGATCCGCCGCAGAATGATATAGATGGTTCACGTGAATTTTATAATTTCTTTCAAGGTCAGTTTGGTGTTTCAGGAGCTCCATTTATTGATCTCGTTACCGGCGAGGAAACTAAATATGCTTTAAGTGGTGATCCACAGGCACGCACGGGGTGGTTAGACGGTGTACAATTACCAGCCGGTGATAGAAGACAGGGAAGTGCTTCCGGTCCATTTAATATGGCTCCCGGTGATACACAAGAAGTTGTAGTTGCTGAAATAGTTGCAGGTGCCATACAAGGTGTTGACAGACTTTCAGCAATAGGTCTTCTTAAATTTTATGATGCCCAGGCACAAGTAGCTTACGATAACTTCTTTGATCTTCCAACAGCACCTCCAGCTCCGGAAGTTACAGTTACTTCTTTAGACAGAGAAATAATACTCGATTGGTCAAAGAACACAACTAAAGTTGAAGCTACAGAAACATATAACCGAAAAGGACATGCTTTCCAGGGATATAACATTTATCAATTAGAAACTGCTTCATCACAAGTATCAGATGGCATTAGAGTTGCCACTTATGATCTTGTTGACGGGGTTGGTAAAATTCCAGATTTGGTATTTGATGTAAAATCAGGTACTGTTATTCGGGTGCCTGTACAATTTGGCAACGATACAGGTATAAAAAGATTTATTTCCCTTACAAATGATGCTGTTAGAGGCGGAGTTCCACTGGTAAATGGAATTAAATATTATTTTGCTGTAACATCTTATAGCTATAATCCGGATTTGGCAGCTGTTCCAAATAATTTAGAAAACCCGATTGCTATACTTACAGTAATTCCTCAGACTGAAGACCCAGGCTTTACTTATGGTGATGAATCTGGGGGTGCAGTAACAATAACCCATGAAGGAACTGCAGACGGCGGTCCTACGGTTAACATCGTAGATCCAGCTGCAACTACAGGGCACGATTACGAAGTATTTTTTACACAGCGTGCTGAAGTAAGAGATGCTAACGGTGACTGGGTAGCTTCTGGTGTAAGTAAGCTTAACAAACCCAATGATCTTGTTGGAACCTCAATTGATATCGCAGGTCTTTATGGACCTAATCCAGAGGCTGGTGTTGAATTAAGCTTTTCTATTGATGTAGTATCTCCACAAGGTGCTTGGTGTGATGGTGTTACAATTACATTCCCTGCTGGTTTTACTATTCTTAACGCCCCTTCTTTTGAGGCAGGTGGTGGAACCGTAATACCGGAAGTAATTGGCAATGTAATTAATATGGGCTTAGTAGATCAGTCTAATACCGGAAACGGAATTTTCCACGGTGGTGAAACATGGTCAGTATTTGTAAGTCCGTTTACTCTTCCTGCCAATGTTGACTGGATAGCTTACGATGATAATTATGGAAGCGTCACTCCAGGCAATGCTTCTGGTACATTTACAATTACTACAATTGGTGAACTTTCCAGAACAGCTAATTACTGGAACTTAAAAGACGCAACAACTAGTGTATTAAAGCTTGAGAATCAGGGCGTTCTCGGTGGTGTTAATTTAACTCCGAATCGAGATGACTTGACAGACGCACAATTAAACCCGACAACAAGTGCAGATCCTATTATTGATGGTTTCCAGATTGGAGTAAGCGTAGGTTATGCGGCCCCTATTAACTTTGGTACTGTATCATTGAGTCCGGATGATAGTCCATCTACATTGGTTTCAAATTCTGCTGCAAGCAATACAACTATTGATATATCAAATTATACAATATTCGCTGGTACAATTACCAGTTATGCTGCAGATAACTTTGGGTTTGGTACTTATAGCATAGATGAACTGCAACAGGATTATGAGTTAAGGTTTACCGGTGTTTGGGATACAACTGTTGTTAATGGACAAACCATTATCAGCATTAAACCAGGTACCGGGTCAATGGCTACAATATTCAGCGGAGTTGCTAGTACCTCGCGTGCGGATCACCCATTGAATCCAAGCCCAGGTTCAAATACTAATTTCCTTGTACCAATACCATTTGAGGTATGGAATAAAGATCAGAACATTCAAGTAAATTTATCGTTCAGAGATCGTTTACAAACTGCAACTGCTAACCCATTCTTTAGTTGGAATCCGAAGAACAGAATGTACGCGGTTATTGATAATTCACCTTATGATGCAACAACTCCAGCGGTTAATCCTGCTACTGCAACCTGGGCACTTGTATTTTACGCCACAAACTATACGCAGCCTTATCTGGATGAAGAGACAAACGAAATGGTCTATGATATTGTAACAGTTCAATATGATAACCCGATTCAGATTGGTTTAGATAAATATTTATTTAACACAGCAGGTTCATCTTTCTCTAATGACCTTGCAAAGACACAGGTAGATAAGATTAATGTATTTCCAAATCCATACTACGGTGTAAATACGGAAGAACTTAATAAATACAACAAATTTGTTACGTTTAGCCATCTACCAGATAATGCAACAATTAGAATCTTTAATCTTGCAGGTGTTCATGTAAGAACAATAAAGAAGGAAGATGTTGGTCAATACCAAAGATGGGATCTTGCAAATAGTGCGGGATTACCTGTCGCAAGCGGATTGTATCTGGCATATATTGACTTACCGGATCTTGGTGAGACAAAAATCCTTAAAATAGCAATAATTCAGGAACAACAAATTCTTGATAGATTCTAATGAAATCAAGTAAAAAAGTATAGGAGTAAAAATGAAAAATATATTTGGATCAGTAATAATAGTTCTTGCCCTCCTGCTTACACTTGATGTATATGCCGGAGGTGGTAACAGAACAGGTACAGGAGGAGCCGCTCAGTTGCTTATTCCTGTTGGCCCCCGCGGTATAGCAATGGGCGAAGCAAATATTGCAATTGCACAAGGGATTGAGTCATTATTCTGGAATCCTGCTGGCGTAGCCAACATGGGAAATTCTACCAGCGTAATGTTTTCTCATATGTCTTATATTGCAGATATTGGAGTAGAATATGGTGCAGTTTCTACAAACTTTGAAGGCTTTGGAGTTATCTCGNTAAGTCTTAAAAGTCTTTCNNTNGGNAATATTTTAGTTACCACAACTACCGATCCTGATGGATTGGGTGGAGCGGTATTTTCNCCACAGATGTTAACTGCCGGGTTATCATACTCGCGCCAATTAACAGAAAGAATATCNGTTGGTTTAACNGCTAACTTAATCACTGAAACCTTAGACAAGGCTAGCTCTACAGGGTTCGGCTTTAATGTTGGCGTTTTATACAATACACTTGCTGATATAAAAGGATTAAGCATTGGTATTGCTATGAAAAATGTTGGACCGCAAATGCAGTATGATGGTTCTGGAATGCTTGTTCTATCAAGCGTAGAAGATCAGAGTCGATCACCTCAGTACACTAAAATAGAGACTGCAAAATTTGATTTGCCATCCTCATTTGAAATGGGAGTTGGATATAAAGCTGAATTTGATGAACAAAATTATCTTCAGTTTGCAGGTGCATTTCTAAATAATAACTACTCAGAAGATGAATATAAAATTGGAGCTGAGTATGGTTATAATAATCAATTCTTTGCAAGAGTAGGTTATCAGATGTCGCCAGAATTAGAGAGTGAACAATACTTATACGGCGTTACTGCTGGTGCTGGTGTAAATGTTAACTTTGAGGGTATTCAATTAAGAGTTGATTACGCTTATAGATATGCTCAGTATTTTGATGGGAACCATATTTTTGCTCTTTCTCTTGGTTTCTAAAAAATAGTTATTTGTTTCTACAATCCGTACCGATCTTATCGGTACGGATTTTTTATTTATTCATAACGTCATACCTCAAATCACTTTTCTTTATAACTCATATTACTTAATTATCCTCTTTACCAACCGCTTATGTATATTTGTGTGTATTCTCTTCGCCATTGTTGGATTTTTATTATCCAAATGTTTTATAAATAACTATTTCTTTAATTATTTAGTGTGGAGACGAAATGAAAAAACTAACTATTATAGGATTGTTCATGCTTATTACAGCATCCATCTTTGCCCAGGCAGGTGAAGTGCCGTTGATACCAATGAAAGATTTTTTCCGAAATGCGGAAAAGAGAAGTTATCAAATTTCACCAGATGGAGATTATTTATCTTTTATGCAGCCGGTTAATGCGCGAATGAATGTATTCATTCAAAAAATTGGTGAAGAGAATGTAACACAGGTTACTTTTGCTACCGAGCGTGATATTGCCGGATACTTTTGGAAAGGGAATAATCGAATAATTTATGTACAAGATTCTAAAGGTGATGAGAACTTTAGACTGTTTGCTGTGGATAGAGATGCTAAGAATCAAAAGGATCTGACGCCTTTTGATAAAGTTAGGGCGGGTATATTGGATGATCTTGAAGACATCCCGGATGAAATGTTAATTCAAATGAATAAAGAAAATCCACAAGTATTTGATGTCTATAGAATAAATGTTAACACCGGTGACATGAATACAGTTGCGCAAAACCCCGGCAATATTACAGGCTGGCAAACAGACCACGATGGTAAGCTGAGAATAGCAGTTACAACTGATGGAGTAAATACAAGTATTCTATATCGCGATAGTGAAGGTCAGGAATTTAAACCGCTGATAACTACATCATTTAAAGAAACGTTAGCCCCATTGTTCTTTACTTTCGATAATAAAAATCTGTATATGGCCTCAAATATTGGCAGAGATAAAGCTGCAATTGTTGAATATGATATTGCAAACAATAAGGAAGTAAAAGTACTTTATGAAAATCCGGATTATGATGTTAGTGGATTGAATTATTCCAGAAAAAGAAAAGAATTAACTTATTCTAACTATGTTGGCTGGAAGCAGGAATATCATTTCTTTGATAAAGAAGCAAAAGGTATTTTTGACGATCTCACATCAAAATTACAGGGAAAGCAAGTTGCTGTTACAGGCATCAATAAAAACGAAGACAAACTATTGGTAAGAACGTATAGTGATAAATCACTTGGCGCATATTATTTCTATGATGTTAAAACTAAAGAATTAAAAAAGCTTGCAGATGTTAGCCCTTGGTTAAACGAAGAATATATGGCAGATCAAAAACCAATTACTTACAAAACAAGAGATGGATTAACAATTAACGGTTACCTTACTTTGCCAAAAGGTGTTGATCCTAAAAATCTTCCTGTAGTTATAAATCCTCACGGCGGTCCTTGGTATCGCGACTCTTGGGGATTTAATCCCGAAGTTCAGTTTCTTGCAAACAGAGGTTATGCTGTTCTTCAAATGAACTTTAGAGGCTCAACAGGTTATGGAAGAGAATTTTGGGAGAAGAGCTTTAAACAATGGGGCAAAACAATGCAGGATGATATTTCTGATGGTGTTAAGTGGCTGATTGATGAGGGAATTGCTGATCCGAAGCGCGTTGCAATTTATGGCGGTTCTTACGGTGGTTATGCAACCTTAGCAGGATTGGCTTTTTCTCCTGAACTTTATGCCTGCGGTGTTGATTATGTGGGCGTTTCTAATCTATTCACATTCCAGAATTCTATTCCGCCTTACTGGGAGCCATTTAAAGAAATGTTGTACGAGATGGTTGGTCATCCGCAAAAAGATTCCTTGCTCTTAAGAGATGCTTCGCCGGTTTTTCATGTTGATAAAATACAAGCGCCATTATTAATTGCGCAAGGCGCAAATGATCCCAGAGTAAATAAAGATGAATCAGATCAGATGGTTGAAGCCTTAAAGAAAAAAGGAATTGATGTTCCTTATATGGTGAAAGATAATGAAGGACATGGATTTAGAAACGAAGAGAACAGATTTGATTTTTATGGTGCAATGGAACAGTTCTTTTTCAAACATCTTGGCGGTAGAGCTGCTGAGTTGAAGGAAGAGAAGAATTAGTTTATGTTTTTGTCATTCCCGTTTTCACGGGAATGACACATAATTTCGGACTTATGAGACAACCTCAAAGTGATCTAGCAGATTGCTTCACTTCGTTGGCAATGACCTGACCATTTTTAAATAACTGCAGCCTTCAAATCTTTTCTTTGATAATACCAACGATAAATTAGCAAGGCTATTGCAGCAGTTAAGCCTATCGCAGCAAAATAGTACCAAACCATATATGCTTTATCATACGCTGTTACAAGCTGTGCTGCAGTAAGGGTGGCAGGATCTGGGACATAAGCTGTAAGCAGATAACCTGAAATACCAAATCCTAATATCGAAGATAAGAATGAATGAAGATGACTGAATCCAAGATACAATCCTTCCTCACCTTTTGGCGCTTGCAACGAAAAAAATTCCAGATAACGAGGCGATATAAAACACTCGGCTAAGCCTTGCACAACTATTCCTAAAATCAGCATTACGGTTATTGGGTGTGCAGTGAATAATCCAAATATTGAAACAGATTGACCGGTAACAGATTCAAGTAAGCTACTTGAAGCCATAAGAAGAGCTGAGATAGGCATAAGAAACATCCCAACTGCCATAGAAGAAACAGCTTTTATTTTACGCATAAAATGTGTGACCATCATAACCATTGTCATCACAACAAAAGGATTAACATTTGCAATCCATTCCGGTGAAGCATGCTCGCCAACAGTTCTTAAAACATATTTAGGCATAGTTGCATAAAGCTGATGCTGAATAATCCAGAATCCGGTAACAATAAAAATTAAAAGCAGCAATCTTACATTGGTAACAACCTTAACAAATCCTGTCCACACTTCTTGTAATGATTTGCCCTCTCCAGCAGTATTAATATTTTTATAAAACAAGAAAACTACAATCAAGGCTATAAAGCTCATTACTGCAGAAAAGAAATTAATAGAGGTTAGACCCCACTCAATTCTGAGAGGATAAGCAAAAGTTTTTCCTAAGAACGCTCCAACATTTACGATTCCGTAAAAAATAGAATATCCTCTTGCCCTGGTTTCAGGTGTGGTTGTTTTGGCAACTGTTCCGGTGATAATTGATTTTATAAATGATCCGCCAAACATTATAACTACCAAAGAAGGTAAAACTACTGCTTTAAACGGCATTGCCCCGAGTGCAAAGTATCCAATAGATAAAAGTGTAAAAGCAAGTATGACGGCATTTCTAAATCCAATCTTATCCGCTAAAGCTCCTGTAAACGGAGGCAAGAAATAAAGTCCGGCAGAAAATATTCCGCCAATCCAGGCAGCTTCAATATCATCAAAACCCACAATGCGGGAAAGATAAAGTGTAATGGAAATGAAGACTGCATAATAAGCCGCACGTTCAAATAACTCCACTATATTAGCGGTCCAGAAAGCGCGTGGAAATTTCCAGCTGTATTTTTTAGTGGTGATGTGCTCTCCACTTAAATTTTGATTACTCACACTTTACCTCAATATTTTTTAGGAAATTTTATTTGTAAGATAGGGAAAAAATCCAAGAAGGCTACTTCTCTTTTTGAATAAACTTCATCGCTCCAGAGTTAATGCAATAGCGTTTACCGGTTGGAGGCGGTCCATCGTCAAAAATGTGTCCTAAATGACCGCCGCATTTTGTACACATAACTTCTGTTCTTGTCATACCAAAACTTTTATCATCTTTGTATCTGATTCTGTTGCTATCAATTGCTTCGAAGTAACTTGGCCAGCCGCATCCAGAATCAAACTTAGTATCGGATTCAAAAAGCTCGGTACCGCAAGCAGCACAGATATATGTTCCTAATTCATGATGATCCCAATACTTTCCGGTGAATGCTCTTTCAGTTCCTTTCTCACGAAGTATTCTATACTCTTCGGGTGAAAGTTCTTTTTTCCATTCTTCATCAGACTTAGTTACTACATCACTCATAGGTGCTCCTTGTTTTTTTATTGAATCAGAAACAAAAGAATTCGTGTAATCATTATTTCCCTTGTTGGCGGTATTAGAAAATATCCAGAATAAAAATCCTGCGATTAAGATTACGGCACTTAAAATTATTTTAATCATTATTTACCTTATTTCTATTCTTCAAATCTTTATAACCATAATGAGCAATTAATTCTTTATTTTCAATGCACGAATGGATGGCGGTATTAAGTAGGCACAAGCCGCCATTCGACCAATTACAAATGCAATTGTTGCAGCGACCGCACCTACAAGCGCAAAGTATTTTATACAAATAGCAACAACTATTATAATTCCAACAAACTCAATCGCAGTTCCATAAGTAATTTGTTTTGTTACATTTGCTTTTACTAAAACAGAGCGCTGAAAACTTATCAGAACTGTAAAAGCGGGAAAGAATGACATTATCATTAAAGGAAGTTTAGCAAAATCAGTTAATGATTCTGATAAACCGGAAACATCTCTGAACCAAATTTCTGCTAGGGGAGTAAATGCTACTAACATCAATGTTCCTGCAACAAATACTGCAAGTTTAATAGCGAAACTTTTCAACTGATAGTATCCTTCACGATTATCTCCAATAAGGGCAATTACAACCTCTTGAAAAGACAATCCAAGTGCACGGAAAATAAAAACAAAAGAAGTGACAACGGGCATTACGGCAAAAGATTCA
>BS_KBA_SWE02_21mDRAFT_10000502_pt1 | contig 14680 bp, 14 predicted proteins | sample BalSeasSWE02_21m_FD_9196 | JGI IMG/M metagenome (IMG submission 9196)
TTCAGGGCTTACAAGCGGAGACCCCGTCCATTATCAAGCCGAATAAATATCCGGGTCCAGAGGACCCGGCTTTGGGNGCCNCTGAAAGGGGCTATTTTACTTGAAAACCGTAGAAGTTAAAAGTGACTGAAGTGCCTAAAGTGATGGAATCGCTTCGCTCAGTTGGCTTTATATAGTGGTCAGAATTTCTTAATCCCGCCAGGCGGGACTCACTTCAAACTTTAGTTCACTTCAAACTCCCGCAGTGTTTTTTCAGGCAGAAGCAGAGAACTCTGACCCGGTTATGAGGACCGGGTCTTTTACGTTAGAATAAAAGAAAGGTTTGGTAGTTCATGGTACAATACCATCTGGGAATTTACGCTGGCCATGATACGGGTGTGGCGGTGGTGGATGAAAATCTCGATATTGTGCATCTTTTTGAAGAGGAGCGGTTTAACGGCGAAAAGATGACCTACTTTAACCCCTACTTCGCCCTCAAAGAGATCATCAGGCTTCCTCTGAAGCATTTCAAAACCATCACATTCGGGTTCAATCCGGACGAGGTGCAGGCCGATTTTCTCAAAAAATTTGTCCGTTTCCAAAAAATACGCAGTGAAGAGATCCTGGAGTATCTCTTTGGCAAAGTCACATGGGACGAAGTGTGCTTTGCGGGACATCATGACTGCCACGCAGCAGGGGCCTTTTTCCCATCGAATTTTGACAGCGCCCTGATAATGGTGGCTGACGGGACTGGAGAATCGGAATCCACATCTTTTTATGAAGGAAAAGACCACGCCATCTCCAGGATATCCAGCGAACGAACAAACGATTTTTCCCTTGGCATCCTGTATCAGTATTTTACGGAATGGCTCGGGTACAGGACGCACAACACCTCTCAGCATTGTGGAAAAATCATGGGGCTGGCCAGTTACGGGAAGCCAGTTTACAGAGAGCGTATTTTAGAGATGCTTCGCAGTGAAGGGGCCGGATACCGGTGGCCCGGAGGATCTCTCCTTGAAACGAGGGGAAAAATCGCGGAGGCTTTCGGCGGCCCCCGGCCAAGACCCGTAAACAGCTTCAGCAGGGAACAGGCTGATGTGGCCTGCAGCATTCAAACGGTGCTTGAAGAGATTATCCTTGAAAAACTTGGGGCTGTCAGGGAAATGCATCCTTTTCAAAATCTCTGCTTTTCCGGCGGCGTCGCCATGAACAGCCTTCTCAATTACCGTATTCTGCAGTCCGGGATCTGCGACGATATTTTCGTGCAACCCCTCTCCTCGGACAGGGGGATCGCTCTGGGTGCGGCCCTGGCTTCGGCTGCAAGGTTTTCCTCGTCCCGTTCTTCTGCATCCCGTTTTTCTGCATCACGGCGGAAAATCCAGAATGTGTATGCTGGATATGGAGAGATTTCTCCACAGGCGGAGCTGGACAGGCTGATCAGGGAATATGATTTTCCTGTCTTTGTGGAGAGCAGGGAAGCTTCACCGAAGGAGATCGCGGGATTCCTTGACGCGGGCCAGATCCTGGCCCTTTTTCAAGGGAAACAGGAAATAGGCCCGAGGGCGCTTGGAAATCGGTCCATTATGGCTGCGCCCACCGTGGCGTCGCGGGACAGGACCAATGAGAGGATTAAATACAGGGAACCCTGGCGCCCCTTTGCCCCCACAATCATGGAGGAAGAGGTGGGCCATTATTTCGACAGGTTCCGGGCGGAGCCTTTTATGTCCGTCATCTACGGGGTCCTTCCAGACAAGATAAAAGGCATGGAAGGGGTCACCCATGTGGATGGAACGGCCCGACTGCAGACAGTGAGCGAAAAGCAAAACCCCGTGTTTTATGAAATTATTAAGGAATACAAAAAGCTCAGCGGGATTCCTGTTATTCTGAACACGTCTTTCAATATCAATGCCCAACCCATCATTCGCACCGTATATGATGCCGTGCTTACCTTTCTCTGTTGCGGGATAGACGGTCTTCTGATTGAAAATACCCTCGTCAGAAAAAAAGAAAGCCTGCCAAGGGATTGCCTGAACCGGCTGGACCGTATTCTGGCGGAAGTCACCAGGGATGCCCGATCCATTGCATTGCAGATCCTTGATTATTCGGAGGAAACCCGGAAGTTACTTTCTGAACTTCTGGGCTGCCCCAGCATCCGGTTTCGAAAGCGTTATGGATCAAAACCGATTTCGCGGTGTTTTATAAAAGGGCATACGAAAATGAGCTGGGATATTATCTCCCATATGACACCCCATGTGGGGCAGTTCAACTATGGTGAAGAAGGGTTTCCGAAGATCCATGACGGCGAAATCTGCATCCTGGTATCCGGGAAAAAGCTCATAGAAGCATCAAGCAAGCCAACCAGGACCTATGTGGGGTTTGACCGGGAAGTGCACTGTGAAATGATTCGTGCCTGCCACGCCATGCCCGACAGAGAACGGTATTTTTTCCTTGACAGGGAATATCACCTGTTTGATGCGGACTACCTCTATGGAAGGCTGAAGCCGTTCAAGATAAAGGAAGCTGTAACACTCTCCTACGGAGCTGCGGTTTCAAATGTCCCTTCCCGTGAAGGCAGCCTGTCTGCATGCCCACCCGCACAGGCAGGCCTGGAGGAAAAGCGACTTATAAGCAGCGAACAGGAAGATATGTTCGAGACCTTAGCGGATGCGTAGAGTTTATTTTTAAGTGACGAGTGACGAGTGACGAGTGGCAAGTGACCAATAACTAATCACCAGTAACTTCCGAAGGCTTACGGGGAGGAGCCGCTGGGGCGTTTGTAAAAACGCCCAGTTCATGTCCGGTCCTGTCGTTGATGAAGGTGGCGGATAGGATCATCCCTTCCCGGTAAGTCATTTTGAGAGGAAACGGGTTGTCCATCCGGATCGTGACGTAGATCTTCCTGCCTTCGGATCGTTCAATCAATCCTCTGATAATGTTTCCTCCGATTCCCCGATCTCTGAAGTCCTCTCTTACCGCGGTATATCCCCTTTCCAGGTATCCGGAAAGATCCAGCCCCGTGGCGTTTTCGATCTTTTTTCTGTAGGCTTCCTTGGGGAATTTGTGGGTGCTGGTGCCGATGATTTTATCTCCATGGGCCGCGTATCCAACGAGGAAGGCGTTGCGGAGCATTTCCCGTGCCCAGGATGTCCCCACGCCTCCCGCTTCTTTGATGAGGAGGTAAATGGCCTCCAGAGTTGCTGAATACATTTCTTCAGGTTTTTGGAAGTAATATTCTATGTTCATCGGTTTCAGGTTTCGGGTTTCAGCGCCTATGTTCCAGATTTTCAGCTATAGAAAGCATAACTATTGGATATTATGTTTTATCTTTCAAAAGTTATCCGGGTTTTTCCCTGACACCTGACACCTGGTGCCTGAATCACGCCAATGCGTGATTTTGGTTCAGTCTCTACCTGTCTCTGGCCTGGCTGTAGAATAGGCTGGATACAAAAAGGTCCTGAAAGCGGGACAAACCCGAAAGTTCCACATATTCCATGTGACTGGCTATTCTCTCCGCCTCCCTTCTCTGATTTTTGTCCATCAGGGCCAGGCACGCGCCGTGCAGAGCGGCATTCCCGATTCCTATAACGCTCGTTGTAGAACAACCCGGGATAAGGTCGATTGCGCAGGCATCCAGTGGTTCCACATAATTTCCTCCGGCCCCCGCAAGGAGAATCAGGTCAGGCTTTACCATCCCGGCTTTTTCCATGATGAGCTGTGCTCCGGCATGAAGGGCGGCTTTGGCCATTTGGAGTTCGGATAAATCCTTTCCGCTCAGAACGATGTCTTCTTTCAGGTCTGCTTCAGACTTCCAGACCAGGACAAACTCGTTTCCGTCCTGTCCCGGGCGTAAGCGCGGAGTCTTAATGGCATCATTGAATCTCCCGTTTGCCAGGATAATCCCGGTTCTCACCATTTCAGCCGCCGCAGAAATAATCCCTGATCCGCAAATCCCCAAGGCCCGTTTCTCCAGAATCGTTCGGAACCGGACTTCGTACGTAACGGGATCGATCCTCACCCTGTCTATGGCGCCGGCGGCCGCGCGCATGCCGAAACGGATATGCCCTCCCTCAAAGGCAGGGCCCGCGGCGGTGGAACAGCAGATGACCCCTTTGTTGTTTCCAAAGAGGATTTCCCCGTTGGTTCCGAGATCGATAAGAAGCGTCGCCGGCTTACGCCTGTGAATCCGGGTAGCCAGGGCGCAGGCGATGGCATCGCTGCCTACGAATCCTGCCTTTACGGGAAGGAGATAAACATATGCGGAGGGAGAGATTTCCAGCTTCAGGTCCCTCGCTTTCATATATTCTCCTTTCTGAAAAACCGGGGTATAGGGGGCCTCCGCCAAATATTTTGGAATCACTCCGGCAAAAAGATGATGCATGGCCGTATTTCCTACCACGGCAGCTTCCAGGATGTGGGTGGCATCGATTCCGGCAACCTGTGCAGCATCTCTGATGAGGTCATTCATACAGACCATCATTCGAGACTGCAGGAGACCGAGGTGATCTTTTCCTTTGTTGCAGAAGTGGATGCGCGTAAGGATGTCTTCCCCGAAATGGATCTGGGGATTCATGGCGGCTGTTACGGCTATTTTTCTGCCGGAAACCAGATCAATCAGACAGGCCGCCACCGTCGTTGTCCCCATATCAAAGGCCACTCCGAAAAATCCGCCTTTCCCGGCAGGCCTGACATGAATGATTTCCTTTCTTTGAAACAGGATAACGTCGACCCCCCTGGCCCCGGAACGCAGCGAATTCGGGAGGTCTTTCAGTGCCTGAGAATCGATGGCAGGATTCTTTATTCCATATCCCGCGCTGAGTGCGGACAGGAGCCGCTCTTTGTCAGCCGTCACACGGCCAAGAACCGGGGGGGGGACCTCCACGCGAAACGGCTTCAGCGCGGGATTCAGTCGACCGAGATAGTTGTAGCTGGTTGAGGAGGTGAGAATAATCTGACGCCCTGTTCGACTCTCCTCGGGGATATGGACCCGGGCGCCGCCGTCCAATATGGTCTCGCAGGCCAGGCGGTACCCTTTCCGGGTCAGGTCGCCCAGGATTTCCGTTTCACGTTCGGTCGGTTCCGGGATTCGGCCCTCTACGGTTTCGAGCCGAATTCTGCACTTGCCGCAGGTTTTCCTGCCGCCACAGTCCGATGTCAGGGGGATGCCCGCGGCTCTTGCCAGCTCCAGGAGGCTGGATTTTCCGTCCGCCTCTTTTTCCTTCCCGAAGGAGTCAAAAAGAATTGTTTTCATTCCAAAAAAATGCTTTTCCCAGTTTCCAGTTTCAAATTTCCCTCTTTACCATCTCCTTCATCCTGCTCACCCCTTCCGCCGCGTCTTTCGCATAGGCATCGGCCCCGCACGTATCGATCACAAATTTCCGGGTCATGGCCGCGCCCCCGCATATGATCTTTACTTCTTTCCCCAGGGTGCTGTTCCTGATGGCCTTTACGGTCTCTTCAACATAGGGGTCGCCAGTTGTCAACAGGGAGGAGAGTCCGATCACCTGGGCATGGTTCTCTTTTGCTTTTGTTACGAAAACGTCCGGTGGAACATTTTCCCCTAAATCGATTACTTTAAAGCCGGAGGTTTCCAGCAGGAGTTTTGTTAAATTTTTCCCTATATCATGGAGATCACCAAAAACCGTACCCATAACCACCGTTCCAAGATTCCTGTCCGCATCTGTTTTCAACAGCGGTTTTACGATGTCCATGCAGGCCTGCATGGTCCGAGCGGAAATCATCATTTCCGGGACAAAAATCTCTTTTTTCTCAAACCGCTCCCCCACCGCATTCAGCCCTGCAATGAGTGCATGGTCGATGATTTTGCCGGGGTCTGTCTTATTGTCCACCGCTTTTCTCGTAAGCGCCACCGCATCTTTCAGCTTTCCGGATATCACCGCATCTTTCAGTTCTTCAAGGTCCGATTTCATCGATTTTTTGCCGACTGGGGCGCTTCTTTAAAACTCCCACGGCCTTCGAACCTTTCCCCATGGAAGAGAGATAGTTCATGCAGAAGTCATCTTTTCCGGAAAGCAGGTCTGCAATGAGGACTGCCTGCTTCATGGCCTTCACCGTAGGATCCAGAATCGGGCATGTGAGCCCATTGGTAACCGCCATGGCTAAGAAGCCGGCGTTAATGGTGTTCCGCTCCGGAAGCCCGAAGGAAATGTTGCTCAAACCGAGAGTCTGGTTTACGTGCAGATTATCGCGTATGAGCCGCAGGGCGCGGATCGTTTCAACACCGGCCATGCTGTCGGCGCTTATGGCCATGGCCAGGGGATCGATGATCACGTCCTCCGCCGGGATTCCCATCTCCAGATGATCACGTCCTCCGCCGGGATTCCCATCTCCATGGCTTTCTCTACGATGGTTCTCGCAATTTCAAGCCGGTCCTCCGCTTTCTTCGGGATTCCCCGGTCGTTCATGGTAAGGCCGATTACAGCGGCGTTATATTCTTTGACCAGGGGAAGTATCCTTTCCAGTTTGTCTATTTCTCCGTTTACTGAGTTTACCAGCGCTTTTCCCTTGTAGACCTTCAGGGCCGCTTCCAGNGCCTTCGGCAAGGCCGAATCAATGCATAGAGGGAGATCCGTCACTTCTCCAATGGCCGCAATCGCNTCCTGTAAGACCCGGGGCTCATCGATACCCGATACCCCCACATTCACATCGAGGATATGGGCGCCTGCTTCTGCCTGGGCTAGCGCCTCTTTCTGCACGGCCCGAAGATCTCCCCTTTCGAGGGCCTCTGCAAGATCCTTACGTCCAGTGGGATTGATGCGCTCTCCAATGATCACAAGGGGCTGCCCCGGACCGATCACGACCGTCTTTGTTTCACTGCTTATGGTTGTTTCCATCGGATATTTTCCGATTTCTTTCATGGTGGTGGGTCTCCTGGAAGACTTTGTGGCGGACCCCTTGTGTATACATCCGTATTCTTTTGCGGTATTGAGGGCCGCTATGACATTTTCGTCGGGTGTGCCGTAGGTAAGCCCCACCGTGTCTATGGAAAAATTTTCCAGGGGATCCCCCTGGCTTATCAAATTGCGAACCTCCGCGGCCACTTCTTCTGCTGTACCGTTCTTCATCAGGACAGGATTGATTCGGGCATTGACGGCTACGTCCGACCCGAATACCTGCCTTGCCTTTTTCACGTCGGACCCGAAGCCTATCTCAACAAATGCCAGGTGATGAACCTTGGCATACCCCTCAAGCACCTGGTTTACGGCGCCGCAATGATGAATGCCAAGAGGATGGCAGGCATCCGCCACCTGGTTGTCGTAGGGAAGGATAAATTCCTCGTAGGTTTTGAGGGAGATCTGTTCCGCGGTGCAGTTTGGAATGACAAAAAGTTTCGGGTCGCACATGGGAGTGACGTCCACGGCGCCCGTCCCGGTGGTCTTCCGGTTGAATTGAAACAGCTGGATGACGCATTCCGTGCAGACTTGAAGCAGGTGGTGGCACAAGGCGGGATTTTCAAAAAAATCAACGTAGAGCTGGTCTCCCCGAATTTTGAGGGCCAGATTCTGGACCCCCGTCGTGTTGATGTCTCCCACCACATGGCCGTATTTATTTTGAAGATAATCAATCTGACCGATCATGTCGGTCATGGGAGGACTGTGGAAGATATCGGGAACTTCCAATTTCATGATTTCCTTTTCGGAAAGATTCAACGGCATGGCCCATGGCAGGGCTTCATCCTTATAGACGATGTCGCATCCGAATATGGCGGGCAGCATGACCATCCCGAATGTAATAAGCGGCGCCGGTTTTGGATCAGGATTGCCCAGCCCCACATCCCCGAATCTCTCGTGAAGCCGCCTCGCGATTTCCATCCGGGTCTTCACCCGTTTTTCCGGGTCGAAATAGTATTCTTTCCCGAAGGATATGCCGTAATGTTTGTGAAACCAGTCCGGATAAAAACCAACCCCCAGGGGGATATGTTTTTTGTCTGCCATTTGAATCGTTCTCCTTAAATTTTTCTGAAAATGCGCAATGAAATTGAAAAATCATTAAAAAAATAGTAAGTACCTCAAACTACCATAGATGCTGCGATATTGCAAATGCCCTAATGGGCAAGCCGGAATTTCCTGACAAGCGCAGGCTATGAAAATCGAACCATTTCTCGTTCCCGCCCGCCTGCCATAGCCTGTCAGGTTGCCGCTGGGCACTCCTTCTCGCTTTTGTATCCCCTGTGCTGCGGGAAAAAACAGCGGATCGGCATTGGCGAACAGGCGCTCCTGCGTGGGAATGCATAACAACCAGTGAGGAAAAGAGGGAAAAATGAAACCCAGCGAATTGAAAAAGACAGGCCTCGACGCATTTTTTGAACCCGGAAGCATTGCCATAATCGGTTCTTTCAGGGAAGGGGGTTTTGGTGGATACGTGGTGGTCAAATCTCTTATGGAAGCAGGATATGAAGGGAAGATTTTTCCTGTGAATCCAGGATACCGGGAGGTTTTGCAGTTAAAGGTATATCCTTCCCTGAGCGATATTGGGGAACAGGTGGATATGGCGATTGTCATGATAAATGCCCGGAACGTGGTCGGGATTATAGAGGAATGCGGTCGAAACCGCATCTGTTCGGTGGTGGTGGTGGCTGACGGTTTTGCGGAGAAAGATGAACAAGGGGCCAGGTTGCAGACGGAACTGGTGGAGGCTGCAAGACGTTGGGGTGTTCGAGTTATCGGCCCGAATACCGCAGGAATTATCAACAGCGCAAATGGGTTAAACCCGTGTCCCTACGATGCAGGCTATTACCGGGTCAAAAAAGGGCCGGTTACGATCTGCTCCCAGACCGGCATGATTAACCCCCAGGCCTATGCCTATCCGGAGCTGGGTTTCGGGATTAACAAAATCTGTGATCTCGGAAACAAGTGCGATGTGGATGAATGCGATATGCTGGAATACCTTGAGAACGATGATTCGACCGGCGTAATCAGCATTTATCTTGAAAGCATCAGCGATGGAAAACGCTTTCTGGAAGTGGCCCGAAGGGTTTCACTCAAGAAACCGGTCCTGGCCCTGAAGGTGGGGACAACCAGCGCGGGAGCGCAAGCTTCTGCTTCCCATACCGGATCTCTTGCCGTGGACGATGCGGTATTCGGCGCCGCCTGCAGCCAGGCCGGCCTTCTGAGGATCGACAAATTCAGTGAGCTGTTTGAATTGCCGAAGGTTTTTGCGTGCCAGCCCCTTCCCTCAGGGAACCGGGTCGGCGTAGTAAGTTTTACGGGGGGAGTGGGTGTCCTGGCTGTTGATGAGGGGGCCAGGTATGGGTTGGTCCTGGCGGATTTCAGTGGGGTAAGCCGTGAGATTTTCAAGGGAATTTCTGAAGACCTTGGAAAGAATCCCGTTGACCTGGGGCCGATGATCCCGACCGTAAAGGATTTTTCGGCGTTCTATGGCCGGATTCTCAAGGCGGTTCTGGCAGATGACAACGTGGACTCCCTTTTTAATGTGGTCTGGGCGGATGCCCTTGGCAAGAACACCAACGCCTATCTGGAAGCCTACGAAGAGATGAAATCGTATGCCCGGAAACCTGTGGTAACCTGGGTGTACGGCCCCAATTCATCGAACATATCGAATATAGCCAAAGAATTGGAAGATTTAGGGTTCCCTGTTTTCAGAGAACCGGAGACCTGTATCAAGGCGATCGGCATGCTCACCACCTATGCGAAAAGAAAAAGGAGCCGTTCACGGGTTCAGGGTTAAAGGTCAGGGTTCTCTTTTTCGGCTCATCGCGGATTAACGTAAAAACTTCCCCGGAGGTGAAAAGTATAGCCGGTGGTTTCAACCACCGGCTATATGCCCACATCCCTTCAGGATATAAGCCAACCATGACAAATTCACGCCAATTCACGATGCACTATATTCTTTGCGGCAAAAATAACGCGCAGTTCTGCCGTCTTTATCGGCAGAAACTGCTTGTTGGCGGTCATAGGGTTAGAATCAGAATTTCAATTGAATTTTAAAAGGATTGTCCCCTATTCCCGATTTCAGGATTACAAACGGGTTTTTTTTATGGCATTTCGAGTTCTCTGCAAAATATTTGTACTGGAAGGACCCGGATACCGTCTTTCTCATAGTCCTTTTTGCCTTCGTGTACTTGATAAAACTTGGGTATTTTTGTCCGCTGCATAAAATAGTAAAGCACTGGATTGATTCCTCGATCGCCGCTTTTACATTCAACCGCAAACAGGGGTTTTTTATCTTTTAAAACGACGAAATCTACTTCTCGTTTGTCCGTGTCACGAAGAAACCTGAGATCCATGCGAAACCCTTCCGTGTCTTCAAGGAAATGACAGAATTTTAAAAGCTGGGATGCAATAAAATTTTCAAATCTTGCACCGGGCTCTGTAATTAATGACCAGTCCCATAAATAAAGTTTCTGCTCTTTTTTGACTGCCCGTATTGTTGGCGGGCCATACGGAGGGATTCTAAAGGAATAATACATTCGCTCAAATATTTTTAGCCATCGCTCGACCGTTTCATGGGCCACCTGAAGCAATTCTTTTAGATTTTTGACTGAAAGAGGGGACCCGACTCTGTTGGGAAGTTCTTCGGCCAACAACTCAAGCAGACTGATCTCTTTTACTGTTTCTAAATCCCTTATGTCTTCGTAAACCACTCTTTGGATTCTTTCTCTTTGCCATCTCCTCCAAAATTTTTCATCTCCCCTGAAAACGGGTTCGGGAAATCCACCGAATCTCAAGAGCTCTTTAAAGTCATTTTCAGTGGCATTTGAATTCAACTCCATCAAAGAAAACGGGTGAAGTCTATAATAATGATATCGTCCATGCAGTGAGTCTCCACCCTTTCTGTAGTAATCAAGACGCGCTGATCCAGTGATAATGAATGATCTTTTTGTTTTATTTGTGTCGTAGAATCCCTTGACCAAGTTCCGCCACCTTGCGAATTTATGAATCTCGTCCAACACAATAAAGTTCTGGTTTGGCGGCAATTCTCCTTTCATCAGAGAAGATCTGACCAAGACATTATCCCAATTCAGATAAGCGGGATGACCTTCTCCAGGTTCAGGCAAAAAACTCAGTGCAAAAGTAGTTTTTCCGACCTGCCTAGGTCCTCCAACAAAGACCATGCGACTCTTTAGGTCGGTTTTTACAGCTTTTTCAATATATCGAGTGCGAATCTTTTCCATGGTAATAATACGCTTAACACGATTTTGCTCATGAGTAAAGTAGATTAAACATGATTTTTTTTAGAGCTGCAACACTTAAGGACGTCCCGGCTCACACATGCGTAACAGCCGGTTCCAGTTTGGGATAGAACTTTCGAAAGGCGCTCCAGGAAAGCCTCAAATGCGCCTATGCAAAAGCCCCCTTTCTGGAAGAGCACCTGGTCTTTCTGGAGTGGATCTTCACGGAAGGCCATGAGCGGCTGTTGGATCTGAACGTGAAGATCATCCGCTATCTGATGGAAGAGTTGGGGATCTCCTGCCGCGTGGTGCTCCTGTCCGATCTCGGCATTGAGGTGAGCGAGCCCCGGCTCTCTGGAGATCTGCAAAAAGGTGGGGGCCACCCAGTTCCTGGCCCAGCGGGTGGCCGCAAAATATCTGGATGAGAAGGCCTTTGAAAAGGAGGGGATCGGACTCCGGTTTTTTACCCCCAGGCCGGCGGTCTACCCCCAGTTGTGGGGGCCGTTTGTGCCCAATCTATCAGCCTTTGATCTCCTGTTCAACTGCGGGCCCAAGGCCCGGGTCGTTCTGGAACGGATCTGAGGTCCAGGAATAAGGCCTTTTATGCATCACAGGTAGGTATTCAAAAAGACCGGGCCAGGGAGTCTCTTCGTTACTGGAATATGTTTCCATGCGGAATAGATGACGGCGCCCCGGCTTCGAAAGGGGCTTATTATCAAGAGATCGCCCCATCCCTCTTGGGAGCATTTTCCCCTGCGCCCGCGGAGCCAAACCCAATGGGAGGAGTCCCATTGAAGGAGCCCTTTCCACACACAAATGTAGCATGGGGACGTCATTAACTTGTTAGCTTAATTGACTAACATACTATTTTTACAGCCTAAAACATCTTCGCCAAGGCGTTAAAGTTAAAAAGCTAAGGGCGTCCCCATGGCCCCCTTGAAATGAATTTCCTGGATTCACCGCACCAAGTTTATAAGTTAAGGGCGTGTGCATGATCCCCATGAGCCCATGTTCCTTGGAAGCATCGAGTGTTTCGAGAACAAAATCACTGTCCCCTAAAATCCTCTCATCTCCCTTTAACCGAATGCAGGCATGAGCAGCTGGTTATGGCGGATAGATAAAGCCGGCTTTTGAACTATCTTTCTCCATTTCGAAAGGCATCCTGGATACGGATGGTATTTTCCGGCAGCGACTTCCTCAGTTTGTTTCCCGCCAAAAGCCACGCCAATCGTCTGGAAATGGGCCAGGTGCGGTACTCCACGATCTGTCGCCTGCTGACGGTGTACGAGAAACCTTTTGGATCCGATCCCATCATTCCTCCAAAATAGACTGAAGAAGAGAAACATCCGCCAGATCCTGCTTCCTTCCTGAATAAAGCTTCAAGTCAATAAGATCCTTGATGGAAATTACAGGGACCTCTATACCTTCCACAACAAAGACCGCTGCCCTCTTTTTCAAATGATTGTAATCGAGAGGCAATTCTATCAGCAGATCGATTTCACCTATTGAGTGCGTTTCGCTAAAAAAACTGAACGCCTTCATATGCTTTTCTTTTTTCCATACGGCCCGAGTTTTTTCATTTTCAAGTTCAAAAGGATCCACCGGAACTCTCGCCCGGTAGCCCCACTCCAGGAGCTGGGAAACCATCTGATGAATGTTTTTCTTTTCAAGAAGCATCATCAAATCAAGATCGTACGTCATTCGAGGTATCCCGTGAAAATTCACGGCAACACCACCCGCTACGAGATAGTCAATTTTCCGTTGATTCAAAATCCTGAAAATCGACTGATAGTCCAATGTGAAGTCTTCTTCCAAATGATCGCCAGGCGTCATGAATTTCAACTCCCCTCAGTTCCTCGAAAAATGTGGAAAAACGAAGCCGCTGCGTCAAGAATAAAATGCTTTGAGTGGACGTCTGCGGCACGTCCAGAAAATCATAAAATATCATTCGTCGAGAAGTTGAAAGCCATTTTCATCGGCAATCGCTTGCCCCCGCTTTACCGAAATGCTCACCGCAGGTTGGGTAAGGCCCAGTTCTCTTGCCAAGGATGTTGCACTGATACCCAGTTCTCTTACGGCCCAGTAGCAAAACAGACTTCTGGCCCTGACGTTTTCGGGATATTTTCCCGATGCGTATATCCGTTCAGGGGCAACCTCCAAAAGTTCAGAAACCCTTTTCGAAAGCATGGAAAGGGTAAAACCCCGGGACTTCAACCTGAACTTCCGCTCGAACTGTTCATTGGAAGCATCGAGTGTTTTGAGAACAAAATCACTGTCCCCTAAAATCCTCTCATCTCCCTTTAACCGAATCCCTGTTCCTGCCAACTCTTTAACTCTTGTCCAGCCCCCGACGCTCCGAATCAGTCCCCCTCCCGTAAGTTCCGGCCGTCTCCCGGCCTCAACCCCTTTCTTAACATATGCCTTGTATCGCCTGCGAGCTATTCCAAAATCCGGGCCGAAATATCCGAGCACATGACCAACATCCTGCCAATCGCTTTTTTCTTTTCCCGCCATAATTCTATGCCCCGAGTACGGATATCTCTCCAACTCCTTGAGGTCTTTCACTACCTTCGCACGCAACGGGTTCAGATGAATATATCGTACCAATTCAATTAGATACGCGTCTTCCTGGCACAGAATGGATTTGTAGCGATTTTGGAAAAGCTGCCCGTGTCTATGATGACGGCGATTGTATCCTCTTGCGTATCCGGTAAGAAGCCGCCTCATGATCGTGGCAATGGAAACAAGCCCTGTTCGAAGCAAAATATGTGTGTGATTTGGAAGCAAGGCCCACGCGTAGCATCCGGTCTTGGATTCAGGCAGTATATTGCCTATTCTGTTCAGGAAATCATCCCTGTCCAAATCATCCTGAAAGATTCGTTTTCGTTCAATCCCCCTGATGATGATGTGGTGGAGAGCACCTGGCGCGTCGATTCGGGCTTGTCTGGGCATGTTGAAAACATACAAAAAGGCACAGTCGCTGTCAATTTAATAATTTTATGGACGTCCCCAATGCCGTCCCCAATGCCCACAGATCCAATTCCTTTGATACAAATCCGGACCATTGTCCACTCTTGATTCTGGACGGCTTTCCATAGCGCCTGGCAGCGATCGCCAAGGATGCTACCATATCATCCTTTATACCCGAGAAAAGCAAATCCCTACCGTCCTACTCGGTCGGCACGATGGGCGGGACTACGAAGGTGCCGTAGCGGTTCGAATCGTTGACCGGCTCCTGAGGGTACTGCTTCGCCAGCTCGGGGTCGTCCGTCGTCAGGGAAATAGTGGTGCTGGACAGGATGGAGGCGCCGCCGCTCTGCTCGGTTGCCGGCGTGGGGTTGTAGAGGCGGAACATGGCCTGGAAGGTGCTCCTGCTGTCCGGGATGGGCAGCCAGTTGCTGCGGAGTGCGGGCGGCGTGTTCTGGAGGTAGAGGCGCAGGATGCTGTTTCCGTTGCCGTCCTTCTCGAAGGCCAGCCGGGTGCCGCGGAGCGCCGGCGGGGCGTCCGGCAACTGCTGCGAACCGAGGGAATGCACGGGGATGACGAGCCCCG